>Ga0207996_1000034_pt1 | contig 124658 bp, 127 predicted proteins | sample AntAceMetag02UKG_FD_184773 | JGI IMG/M metagenome (GOLD analysis project Ga0207996, IMG submission 184773) | Saline lake microbial communities from Ace Lake, Antarctica - Antarctic Ace Lake Metagenome 02UKG (SPAdes) (version 2) | ecosystem: Environmental > Aquatic > Non-marine Saline and...
TAACAGGAAGGGACGGATGGAGCAGTACGCTCAAAAAATGTAATTTGCAGCCTTTTTCATTGTCCAGAATCGACAACTTGATCGAATTCTGTTAAAAATGGTATATTGCTAAATCAAATGGCCTATACACCCGTTTTCAGACTATAATGAGACTTGCTTCGGGAATTGCTGTATTTTGTTAGAAGTGTTCAAAGAATTTTAAATGTCATGAAGGGTAGTGTTATGACCGGGGAGGATTTCTTTTGTCGGGCTTTTGGTGGAAATCCAGAAGAGTTCATGACCATTCTTCATATGCCAGAACGCATACTCATGTATAGAAAACACGAACCACAGGCCGAGGAAAAAGATTGGCTGCAGAAGTTCAAAAGTCTAACTGTGTCTGAAAGAGGTGAGCTGGTTACCATTCTTGCGACGAATCGAACCAAAGCGACTCTTCAAAAGGCATATGCTGGCCTTACCTCATCAATAGTAAAAGAGATTTTAGCATATTATATGCCCGAACCTGCATCAGCGCCGTTATTCGCAATGCTTGAAGGAGCTGCATCATGAAAGGTACACAGTTTAAAGCCGGGATGTATTTACTTGAGACCTTAACGTCCGGAATGTATAACGACCCGTTATCAATTTACCGAGAATACCTCCAAAATTCTGTCGACTCTATAGACCAGTCTGGGCGGTCACCTGAAGATACCGAGATTAAGATTGAGCTGAATCCGATTCAGCAAAGTGTAAGTATCTATGATAATGGTGACGGTATTTCCTTTGAGAAGGCTGAGAAGGTACTCAGTAGTATTGGTAGTAGTGAAAAGCTTGGTACATTACAAAGGGGCTTCCGCGGAATTGGAAGACTTGGTGGTATTGCTTTTGCTAAAAAAGTTGTGTTTCGGACAAGTGCAACTGGTGAGTCGATCGTTTCGACTCAGGAATGGGATTGTGAGGATCTGCGTCATCTTCTTCGCTCTCCTAAACATTCGTCAATGACAATTGAAGAACTTTTTTCCAGGGTATCCAGTTTTTATCAAGAGGATGATATTGAGCTAAAAAACAGTAGTTTCTTTGAGGTAAAATTACTTGAGGTTGAGAGCTTTCGGAACTACATCTTTGATATTCAAAGAATAAAACAATATTTGATTCAGGTCGCTCCATTACCATTTGATACCGAACAGTTCTCATTTCATGACAAAGTACAAACTTTTTTAACTGACAATGTGCCTCAGTACGGTGAGTATAAAATCACTTTAAATGGGGAACAACTTTTCAGACCGTATAAAGATGAACTGAGCATTACAAGTAAACAAGGTAATGATCAGCTTGAGTCTGTTGAGTTATTTACACTGACATCTGGCGGTACAAATTTAGCTTATGGTTGGTATGGAAAACGGAGAGATTTGCTTGGGTCTATTCGCAAAGGCGCTGCAGTTTCAGGGCTACGCATAAAGGTAGGTAATTTACAGGTCGGTGATCAACATCTGCTCGATCGTTGTTTTAGGGAAAACAGATTCAATAGTTACAGTGTCGGTGAGGTTCATGTCTGTGACCAATCACTTCTTCCCAATAGCCGTCGAGATGATTTTGTAGACAACAAGCAAAAGACGATACTGTACAACTTGATCGAACGGGAAATCGGACTTCCTTTATCAAAAGAAATTCGACGTATGTCTCGTGTCAAAGCGAAAAACCAGTCATCAGAGAATAAGCAACCTCCGGTCGTTATTCCTGATAAAAGTAACGCCATGTGTAGTAAAGAGGAGGTTAGGGATGCCCTAGAAATATCAAGAAAATCTCCATCAGTAATACTTGAAGAACTTGTGCAAAAATGTGGGGATTGTCGGACACTTCAATGTGTTCTCGGATCAACTCAATAAATATTTCTTACCTAGGTCATCAGTTACTCTGTAAGTTCCCGGAAACACAAATCCCACGGACAATACATAACAATTCTGTAGCCTGTGTGAATATGTGAACTCCATTCATCCCCCTACCATTTCCAATGTATTATTAAACTGTTACTGGAAACAATCACGTCCGTTCACTGATGTGAACATTCACAAAAAGCAAACCTTCATTCAGGTTTGTGTTGCATTTATCGATGTGCAGAACACACATGAATATGTGAACTTAGCACAGTAAATAAAAATAACGATATAATTTACAGGCAATTATGTGTCGATTCCATTCAAAGTAATAAAATGAATATTCAGAACGAGAAAACACGGTAGCAGTTACCTTACCTCGTGGTATCTCCTCCAGTGTACCAAACAATAGTATCTATATTTTTTTCGATTCAATCCCTCTTTTTTACTACTCTCCTCCTTAGTTTAAGTGGGAACCCCTTAAACTTACTCATAAAAACAATTTACTGTTCCATGTTTTTTTAGCCCGAACTGCCCACCACTGACGCGTAGTTGCTTGCATAGACAATTGCAAATGAGGTGAAAAATGAAGGACGGTATCCGAGGTTTGAGGTTCTCCTTTTGAAGGAATTATCGGCAAGAGCAAAATTAAAAAATACTACTTATGAGGAATATCATGGCAGAAAAAAAATATAGGCCCGGCAGTGCTGTCGAATATGATTTATTTAAGGGTGATTGGTGTAGATCATGCGCGGCAGATTCGGTAATTAATGGAATGAAACAGCAGGGTAGTTGTCGTGATGATGAGCGTTGTCTTATTGTTGCAGATAGTATGATTTATAACATTAATGACCCAGGATACCCGACGGAATGGATTATTGATGAAGGTGGTTCGCGCTGTACAGCTTTTGTCCCTGTAACTGAGAGTATCTTTAGAAAATGGTTTAAACCTGCTGGCGTTTAGTTTGTTGGTGACTATCTAAACTGAAAATTAATTCATCATTTCTTGTGGTCACCGCAGGCTACTCTCTATCTGGAGAGTGGCCTCAGAATCATCCCCCCATCCTATTTAAGTCTGAACATACAAATTCCAGGTTCAGTTCGGTCTTGCCTTAGCCTTCCCCCATCTTGCTACACCAAAATTTTACAACCTAGTTTTACCCATCACCGCTCTTTCTCAGCTTTTTTGTGAAAGAACATATTTTCTGCCTACCGATGACGCGTACTTGTTTTTCAGCACAACAACGAAAACAAAGAGGCGTTAAATGCAAGAAGAGAGTCGAGCCCCCCCAACATTCAGAACACAATAATGACTAGAACAATAAGTTAAAATCAACTTAAAGGAACTATCATGGCTACAGATAGCAGTAATAAAAAAGACACTCTTCCCATTGATCCCAGTCCTGTATTGGAAGACAATGTCAATATGCTGAAAGATGACAAAACACAGACAAATGCAGAGGTAACTAAAGCTTTAAGTTTTGGTATGACGACATGGGATAAGCTTGATAACTTAATTTTTTCTAAACCTGTCGAATATGTAAAAGGTATTGTAACTGAGGGTTTTACGATATTGGCAGGGAAGCCTAAGCAAGGAAAATCTACCTTAATTAATGATATGATACTTTCGATTGCAGCTGGAACCAAAGTTTTTGGTGATCTGGAAGTGACAAAATCGGCAGTAGCTCTTTTAGCTCTGGAGACATCTCCTCGTCGTTTGCAAAATGATATTCAGAAAATGTCACTAGAGCAACGAGATGCCTTTCAGCGTATTTACACTTTGTTTGACTGGAATTCTGATCTTGCATTATATGCAGGGTTAACATCTATTATAAAACAACATCCGGAAATAAAAGTGATTGTTATTGATACCATTGGTCGTTTCTTGGATATTGGTGGAGGCACTAAAGCCGGGTACGAAAAAAGATATCAGGTTGGTGCAATTATCAAAGACATAGCAGATGAGCATAACATTGCGATTATAGGTGTCCACCACTTAAAGAAAGGCACCGTTGGCGATAATCCTGTCGACGCCATTATGGGATCCAGTGGGTTGCCAGCCGCCGCAGATAATATTATTACTTTGCAGCGTGCTAAGAACAGTGGAATAACAACTCTTGATGTCACAGGAAGAAATATAAGTGACAATTGCTTCCACCTCAAGTTTGATGAAGACACACGAAGTTTTTTGTCGCTGGCAAACCATCCTGAGCTTTTAGTTGGTCAGGAAACAAAAACTATTCTGGATTTCCTGAAAAAGAGTACGGGCGAAAAGTCACTAGCTGAAATTCAAAAGTACATAGGTAAAAATAAAACCGCTGTTTCTAATCATCTCCACACGTTAGTCGTTGCAAAATTAGTTGCCAAGCCTGGACATGGAAAGTATATAGCAACTAACCTAAAGTCTGGTAGTGAATCAGATACATAAACATAAACTCCTTTTGTCATAAAAAAGCCACAAGCGCTATTAATCACGCTTGTGGCTTTTTTCTTTTCAAGGTTGATATTGCTATCGCAATTTTGTTCATATTCGTTGGAGTATCCCTATAGTATTTATATTTTCGTTTGCCACGAGGTTCCACGAAATCAGGAGTGATAATTCCTTCTTCTTCCAAGCGCTTTAAGCGATCCATGTATCCTCTTCTACTCAACTTAACCAAATCAATGTTTTTCCTTTTAAAATGCTTTGCCCAATCGTTCATTTTTACACGATCCCATCCAAGTAACACCTCATCCACAAGCTTGTTTTGGGATAAATAACCGTCCTTAAGAGCAATAGATGTTTTTTGTTTTTGTGTTGAGATATTGTCGATTTCTTCCAGTGTCAAATCCGGTTTATATTGATTCTTGTAGCGTTGTAGGGTACTCGGTGAAACGGGTAAGTCGGAGTTTAAAGAATTGTTTTTTCGGATATTATTTCTTCTTATATTGAGAATAATCTTTGAAAAATAGGCGATTATATTATTGCTGTTCCCCTGTAAACAATACTTATATACAAACATTTTTTTGTATATTTTCTGGGCAACATCTCCTCGAAATTCATATTCTTCTATACAGAAGTCTTCTGGTTGTGATGAAACAGAACTGTTTTTTGTTGTCAGGAAATGAATATGTCTAGCATCTGAATTAACTTTCTCAACGAAAAAATTACAAAAGGCATAAAATGATTCTTTGACACAAAAATACCTGTCCTGAAGGTATTGTATTAGAGAGCTGTCGTCTAATTGAAGGATTTGCTCATCGCAGCAAACGTAAAAACAATGCCGTCTAAGAAAACTCTTAATTATCTTTTTATCTTTCTTCTCTTTCAATGCTGCAACACACCACAGGAATTCAATCGTTATGGATAAAGAAATCATAGAGAGATATTCTAAGAATGTGTCATGGATTTTGATTGCGACAGAGGTAACTATTCCCTGGCCTACGATACTAGAATCGTTATCACGAACCATTAGTTCCATGGCATTATGCTCTTTATCCAAAAGGCCATAAAAAATTGAAATAACTGTGTGCAAAGGGATATTAGCCTCTTCTGCAAATTGGACAAATTTTCCACTCAACTGTATCGAAAGAGAAATAATCACACTGACAGTAAAGCCACGATCATATTCTCTGCCATTTTTGTCCTCTGCTGACCATCGCTCCCCAAATACATACGTTTCCCTTAAATAATTCAACTCGGCAAACGAATGCCCCTCTAACACCCATTGCTCTTCTTCGATCCGATCGTAAGTTGTTAAAAAAGAAAAGGCTGACAAATCGAAATAGTACTGGGTGAAATCCTGATCCGAAAGATCTCTCTTAACGGTTTTAAACTCAGTAGCACTCTCTCCTGAAAGCTCTACAGCACTGCGTAAATTTAGTTCGATCTGTTCGTAAATGAAATGCGCATAGCAACACGAGCCACTCATAAGCATTTGTCCGCTTTTCTGCAATTCAAGTGAAAGTTTCTTTCCGAGTTTGTAGTTCAGAGTGTTTTTGTTTTTTCGCATATACCTGCCATATTGGAATTGAAAAAACCTATTGATTTATTTTATCACAAACTGCCCACCATTGATACGTAGTTGTTTGTTGAAGGGTAAAAGGTGTCCGCTTAAGAAATCGATCATATAAGCCATTGATAGCCCTTAAGCTGATAATGCTATACCGATGATAAATAACATGTAACGGAGGTAGTGAAATGGCAGGACGTAGAAGATCCCTAATGAGGGAAATGAGTGCATTACAAGAGGATGTAAACAAAGAGAAAGAACTCAAGGAGGAAGAGTGTAAAACTCAGGAAGCTATAAAACAACTTGAAAATGATGCAGGAAATGCCTTGCGTAAGGCACTTATTCAGGCAGAATTGAGTGCTGAGGAGGCTGATTTGGTTAAAGGTAGGCTGAGTCGTATCTTATACCATTTTAAGTTGGATTTTGAACAAATATATGATTACGATCACGAGTCCAAAGCTTGGTTACGCTGGGATGTCGTTAAATATTCATTCGACAAACATTTTGAATTTGTAGAATTTCCTGAAGGCTTTTTGGATTCGATGGTAAGAGAGCTAATTCACCAGGAGTTTACGAATGTTTTTTGCTGTTCTTACTATGGTAGTCGGGTGAAATTATATAAAAATTTCGCACAACTATATAAATGGCTCAGTGAAGAGTATGTTGAATTCATTATTGAGCTGATTATTATTAATTTCTACTCGGGATATGAAGTCCCAAAGAATCCCCAAAACTATATTTTACACCCTGATCAGCAAGTTTGGTAGTGGAGGTGTATAATTATGAAAAATGTAAATACACGGTTGATGGGGTTTAAGGAGCTGCTCGAGCGCGTACCTTATACGCGTGCTTCTATTTATAGGTTGATGGGGGAAGGGAAATTCCCCAAATCTGTGAAGCTTGGTAGGTCAGTGGCCTGGGTGGAGTCAGAAGTGAGCGATTGGATAGAAGAAAAAATTCTGTCCAGGTCGACCTGAAGTGATATTCCACTTAAAGTTTAAATAAAATCAAACAGCCACTTAGCGAGCGTCGCAAGTGGCTGTTTTGCTTTGTCCAATCATAGAAAAAATAGCTAGTTGCAGTTGTCACACACCATTATCAAGGCTCTAATGTTTGTTTTACTGGTTACGGCAGATGTGGCACATAGTTGGCACATAGTACGAAAAAAGGGTTTAGCGCCAAAGCGCTAAACCCTTGATTTGTTTGGTGGAGCTACGGGGGATCGAACCCCGGACCTCATGACTGCCAGTCATGCGCTCTCCCAGCTGAGCTACAGCCCCACAAAATTATGTATTCATAAATATGTTGTGTTTCTTTACCAACCTTTTTGGGAGGTGTCAACTTTTTTCAAATGCTTTCTTCGAAGGCAGAAGGCCATATTTCTTGAAAAGAGAGGATACTTTTGGTAAGATTAAAAGTTTAGTATGTCAATTGTATCTGGGGCTTTTACTGGCTACTGTCTCAATGTCTGAATTAACACCTTCGTGGGTCCGGATTATCCGGTTATTAAGTTCGAATATTATTAGTAAAGTACCGATTGAGTGCTTTTATATAAAAGGAAACATTCATGTTCTCACCATTTAATTTTTTGTTTGGCTGGCTTTCCAATGATTTGGCAATTGACCTCGGAACCGCCAACACCGTTCTTTATGTCAAAGGCAAAGGGATTGTCTTGCGGGAACCCTCGGTGGTTGCTGTTCGTCAGGACGCAAGAGGATATAAGGTTCTTGCGGTTGGCCATGAAGCAAAACTGATGCTTGGTAAAACTCCCGGTACGATCAAAGCTATTCGTCCAATTAAAGATGGTGTTATCGCAGATTTTGAAGTGACCGAGGCCATGCTCCGTTATTTTATCAACAAGGTACATAATCGACGTACTTTAGTTCACCCTCGAATTATGATTTCTGTTCCATCAGGTATTACCCAGGTTGAAAAACGAGCTGTAAGAGAATCAGCAGAATCTGCAGGTGCACGTGAAGTGTATCTTATAGAAGAACCCATGGCTGCAGCTATAGGTGCCAATCTTCCAATAACTGAGCCCACTGCCAATATGATTATTGATATTGGTGGAGGTACCACTGAAGTTGCGGTTATATCTCTCGCTGGGATTGTTTATGCTAAATCCGTTCGTGTGGCAGGTGATAAGATGGATGAAGCCATTCTGCAGTATATTAAGCGAAAGCATAATCTCGCTATTGGTGAGCGTACCGCCGAAGCTATTAAGACCACCATCGGGAATGTGATGCCGGAGGAGCCCTATGAGACCATGGATATTAAAGGCCGCGATCTTGTCTCTGGTGTTCCCAAGACCTTGACCATCTCAGCAGATGAAATTCAGTCTGCTATTCAGGAACAGATCGATGTGATCATTGAGGCTGTTCGTGTGGCTCTTGAAGTTACCCCTCCCGAGCTCTCCGCAGATATTGTTGATCAGGGAATCGTGTTGACCGGGGGCGGAGCACTTTTGAAGAATCTGGACAGGTGTCTCAAGGAAGAAACCGGTATGCCGATTATTGTAGCTGACGATCCGCTTTCCTCTGTTGTTCTCGGTTCTGGGCAGGCCCTTGACAATCTCGATATTCTGCGAGAAGTTACCATCGAATAGTTGTAATAATGTTCTTGTGAAAGAGGGTTGTTTATTTGCCGTTTTTGTGTGGCAGTCGGCTATAGGGGATTGCTGAGAGTAGAATAGTGAAAAAGAAAACCAATGATAGAAAGAAGACATCCCGTTCCAGGGTTCCCCGTCTTTTTCTGCTCTTTGTTCTCTTTGTCGGTCTCCTTTTTACCCTTCTTACTTCTGCCACGGGGCGTCGGTTTGGTATTTTTCACCAGGCAACCTTAGAAGCCCTTGGCCCTCTGCAAAGTGTTTTCACCAACATTTCCCTCAGCACTGTTCGTCTAAAAGACAGGTATATAACGCTCTGGAATCTCCAGGAAGAAAATGATTCGCTGCGAAAAGAGCTGGATACTTACCATGCACTCCTTGATGAATACCGTGAAGCGTATTCCAGGAATCGATTTCTGGAAACAGAACTAGAATTCAAGAGACAGGAAACCTTTCCTGCCCTTATGGCACGGGTGGTTGGTAAGGATCCTTCGTTTTGGTTTCAAACTCTTATCGTCGATCGTGGAAAAAATGATGGCGTTGTTACCGGAATGGTGGCCAGAAACTCTCTTGGTGCTGTGGGTCAGGTGGTGCAGGTGTCTGATAATTATTCCAAGGTACTCCTGGCCAATGCACCATCAAGTGCCATTGATGCCATTGTTCAGAAAAACAGGGTGCGAGGTATTCTGAAGGGAGCAGGGGAACAGGGTTATGTTCTTCAGTATGTCCTGAAGAATGGGGATGTCAAGGAAGGCGATGTCATCGTTACTGCTGGGATAGGCGGGGTGTTTCCCTCCGGAATCACACTGGGAACTGTTTCCACGGTGCGCTCTAAGCGGCGAGGAATGTTCTTAGAAATTGAAGTTGAACCGGCGGTTGATTTTTCTCGACTGGAAGTTTTGTATATTAATTTGTCCGAAGAACAGCTGATTATTGACGAAATGAGCCATTCACTCTCTTCTCAGGGGGAGTGACAATGGTAATTCTAAGTTTTCTTCTACTTGGTTTTGTTCTTGTAGCAGTCCAGACTACTTTTTTTCACCAATTCCCGCATTGGCTTGGTCGGCCTGATCTTGTTTTTATCCTGCTTGTCTTTTCAGCCTACAGATTTAAATGGTTTGGCGGATTATTTCTTGCGGTGCTTCTCGGGTGGTTGATGGATGTTACATCCGGAGTCTACCTTGGGACATATTTGCTTCTGGTGTTGCTTGTCTTTTCCATGGTAAAGTTTCTCAGCCAGAATAGTTCCGTTAAGGAAACAGTTTTTCAGATCCCTCTTGTCGGGGTAAGCTATTTTTGCGTACAGTGTTTACTGTATCTCTTTTTTACATTAACCCAACCAGGGACTCTTCCACCATGGTCCTGGGCACGAGCGGTACAGGAAACACTGATTCTTCTGGTGGCATCCATCCCCTGTTTTGTCTTCTTTAACTGGCTCTATGAAAAATTAACTACTCGACGCCTTGCCTCAAGAAAATTGAAGCGTGGTGGCGGAAACAGGTTTCGGTGAATGAGAAGATGAAGTGGTCAGGGTATAAAAATCTTGAAGAATTAACGGAACATGATGATGCTGATCTTGATTTTCTGAAACGCAGAATCGTTTTTGCGGGTCTTATTATCATTTTTTTTGCTGCCATTATTTTTGCACGGCTCTGGTTTCTTCAAATTTACAAGGGAGAGGAGTATAGAGAAAGAGCTGATAATAATCGTGTTCGAATGCGGGAGGTCGCAGCACCACGGGGTAATGTTTTCGATATAAAGAATCGTAAAATGGTGACTAACCGACCATCATTTAACGTGGTTCTTGTTCGTGAAGACTCTAATGATATTGACCAGCTACTTAAGAAATTAGCTGCCGCCCTTGATCTGGATATTTCTAAGCTTTGGGAGAAACTGCGTGATGCCAGTGGTAAACCACGCCATATCCCTGTTCGTTTAATGGTTGATGTTGATTGGCAAACCCTTGCCTATGTGGAAAACCATAATCAGGAGTTTCCAGGCATTCGTATCGAGACCATTCCTGCCCGTGTCTATCATTATGAGAATCTTGCTGCCCATGTCATTGGTAATCTTGGAGAGATTTCTAAAAAGGAACTCGCAGAACGTGATAGTGCTATTTATACGGGAGGTGACCTTATTGGAAAAAGGGGTCTGGAGCGTATCCGTGAGATTGATCTGCGGGGTGAGAAGGGAAGCAGTTCATCGGAGGTAAACGCCAGGGGGTTTGAACAGCAGCTACTCAAAAACACCGAGCCTCTACCTGGCAATGATATCCAGCTTACAATCGATGCTGAATTGCAGAAGGTTGCAGAAGACTTGATGGATGCTGGTGATAAAGCCGGGGCGGTGGTGGCCATGGAAGTGAAAACCGGACGGATGCTGGTAGTGGCATCAAATCCGGTACTTCCTTTGAATCAGTTTGTTGGAGGGATTTCCCATAAAAATTGGAATGCCTTACTTGATAATGAAAAACATCCCCTGATTAATAAGGTGGTTCAGGCGATGTATCCTCCAGCATCAACATATAAAATGATTACCGCCATGGCGGGTCTCAGCACCGGGGTGATTGACAAGGATACGGTCTTTTATTGTCCGGGATATTATACCTTTGGAAAACGGCGCTATCATTGCTGGAAGCGCGGTGGCCATGGCGCCGTGAATCTCAAACGTGCAATTTCTGAATCCTGTGATGTCTATTTTTATCAGGTTGGCCTGCGGGTTGGTGTGAATAAGCTTGCTGAATTTGCTAATAAATTCGGGCTTGGTCATAAGTCCGGTATTGAAATGGAGCATGAAAAAAGTGGCCTTACACCGACTAAAGAGTGGAAGAAAAACAAATATGGAAAAAAATGGCAGGAAGGTGAAACCTTGTCCGTTGCAATTGGTCAGGGATTTAACCTGGTAACTCCGTTACAAATCTGTCTGATGACAGCAACCATAGCCAATGGAGGGAAACAATTTCTCCCACAAATAATTGAAAAAATCACTGATCCAGATGGGAAAACTCTGGAGCAGTTTAAACCCGTGGTGGTAAATGAGTTAAAAGGTGATGATCGATTTTTGCCACTGATTCAGGATGGCATGGAAGAGGTAATTCAGGGAAAACGTGGAACAGCACGAAACGTACGGATTAAAGGATTAACCATTGGTGGAAAAACGGGAACGGCTCAGGTAGTTCGTCTGAAGCAATATAAGCACTTGAAAGAGGAAGATATTCCTTATAAATTCCGTGATCATGCCTGGTTTACTTGCTATGCCCCTGCTGAAGATCCTGAGATTGCAGTCACTGTTCTTGTTGAGCATGGATTGCATGGTGGCTCCGGGGCTGGTCCTGTGGCCCGGGCCATACTTGAAGCATATTTTTCGGACTATTTACAGCTTGCTGCAGAAACAGAGAAAGAGAATGCAACGAATGAATAAGAAAGCTATGAACAGGTGTCGAGGAAGGCAATGTTTCGCATAGATAGACGGTTTTTTCAAAATTTTGACTGGATACTTCTGGCTCTGTTACTGGGGGTTGCCGGTATGGCTCTTCTGAATCTCTACAGTGCTTCCTATCCACCATCTCCCTGGGGAATTCCACCGTTTTTAAAACAAGGTTACCTTTTTCTTTTCGGGATGATGTGTGTTATTTTTATCCTCTTTTTTGATTACCGTGAGCTTCACTTCTGGAACTATCCTTTTTATGTTCTGATTATTATTTTACTTCTTCTGGTTCTTTTTGCTGGAAACAGTGCCGGTGGTGCACAGCGCTGGATTAATCTTGGTTTTTTCAAGTTGCAACCCTCTGAACTTGCTAAGTTAATGCTGGTTGTGACGCTTGCCAGTTATTATTCACGTAAGGAGCAGACAGAGGGTTATGGAATAAGAGATATGTTCACTCCCGTTCTTTTGACCCTGGTACCGTTCCTTTTGATTCTGAAACAACCGGACCTGGGTACGGCCCTAATGCTTGGTATTATTTTTGTATCCATGACGGTATTTGCCAAGGTACGCTGGCAAACATATGGACTTGGTGTGATGCTTGGTAGTGTGGCGGGTGTTTTTGCCTGGTTTTATCTACTCAGGGACTATCAGAAGCGCAGAATTGAGACGCTGCTTAATCCTGCAAAGGATCCAATGGGGCAGGGCTATCAAATTCTTCAATCCAAAATTGCAGTTGGCAGTGGTGGAGTGGGTGGTAAGGGATATCTGGAAGGGACTCAAGGGCATCTTCATTTTCTTCCAGAGCGTCATACGGATTTTGCCTTCTCAGTGTGGGGGGAAGAGTGGGGTTTTGCAGGGAGCCTGGTTTTCCTGGGAGTTTACTTTGCCATGCTTTTCTGGGGATTGTATGTTGCCATGACAGCCCGTGATCGTTTTGGGGTCTTTCTCTCTTTTGGAGTGGTCATGTTGATTTTCTGGCAGGCCGTGATAAACCTTCTGATGATTCTTGGTTTCCTCCCTGTAGTCGGGATTCCTCTGCCACTGGTGAGTTATGGTGGCTCTTCTTTATTAACGACTCTGTTTGCCCTGGGAATTCTGATGAACGTGAGAATGCGCCGTTTTCAAACAGGACAGAATGCAGATAAGGTGAAGTGAAAGCGTAGATTGCTCATATTTACTCTTTTCCACGCAGCAGCACCTCGTATGCTGCAGTGAGACGAACAAATTTTTCTTGATCGCCGCCCGTATCAGGATGCAGGGACTTTGCTTTTTGGCGGTAGAGTCGGGTGAGCTCTTTTTTGTCAGCCTTTCTCAGGGTTTCTTCTGATTCTTCAAAAATTGCCGAGATGTCATCTTTGCTGACCGTATGTTTTCTTTCCGGCCATGAAAACTCACGATGGTTATCCATAAACTCCCTGGCCTGTGCCTGCTCCCTGTTCTGGCGGGGAAAGCTGGAATCAAAAAAGAGAATAAGATAGCGAACTAAGTATTCGGGGAGGGTGGTATAGTTTGTTCGTTCCTGCCAGAAATTCCTGTTTTCGTTCAGAAGACAAAATTCTTTTATAAAGGCCTCATCTATTTTTTCAGGTGCCAGGGCCTGGGGGATGCTGCGGGCGTATGCTTCCGTGAAATGTTTCTGGAGGTTGAGTGCCGCATACAGATAGGACTTTAACTCATGTTCGCGAAGACGTGCTTCTTCCTCCAGAAAATACTGTTCCAGTTCATCCCGTGATCGGTTGAGTAATTTCGCTTCAAGCCTGGGTGGCATCTGAAAGACACGTCCCTGATCCGTTGAGCCAAAGCGGAGAAAGTGGAGTCTTCGTTTGTCAAAGGAGTGGGCGGGGTGCCCATCAAAAGAGAGAAGTTTTGTGCCACGTTTAAAGAGCCCGTTATGGCTGCCCCGTGAAAAGAAGTGCTCCATCTTTCGCTGTACGCTGGGGGCGACAAAGGGCCACAGGAGTTGTTCGAGTTCCGTTTCCATGTCGCGACCGCAGAGCTTTTCAATGCGGTATACAAAATCTGTATCCAGATGGAAGCAGGTGTCATTTGGGTAGTAAAGAAAATCTGCAGGTTCGTACCCCAGATCAATCAGCTCTGTGGTATGAAAACAGTTTTTCGCAGTATCCCAGAAAGAGAGGCGGAGACTGTAGCGGGTGGGGCTGCTGAGTATACTCCGGGACAGGTATATGGTCGGTTCAGGTTCACCGTGTTGTTTTAAGCTCTTATTTGTCACTGTTCAGAATAAGATTTTTTAACCCGTCAATAAAGGTAGGGTTGCAGTTGAGTGATTGAGAGGACTCAAGGTGCATCCCCAGATCTTTTGCCTGATCACGGTAGAGCATATCGATCTCATAGAGTGTTTCCACATGATCCGAGACAAAGCTGATAGGGACCATAAGAATGTTTTTACACCCCTTTTCTGCAAGCCTGTCGAGTGTGTCAGGCGTTGATGGCGCCAACCATTCAACGGGTCCTGATTTGCTCTGGAAACAGAGTTCTCCCGGAAGACCTGTTATCGTTTCAATCGCCTTTATAGTGGCCTTGATGTGGTCAACATAAGGGTCTCCTTCATCAATAAAGGAAACAGGCAGGCTGTGCGCACTGTAGACGACCTGTGGTTGATCAGGTGCAAATGTTTCTGCCATCTCAAGTATGTTGCGTGCCAGTGTTTCTATGTATTCGGGCTGGGTAGGCCAGGATTCTATCACTGTGAGAGTGAAGTCAATTTTGGACCGGTCTATGGCTCGTTTAAGCTCCTGCACAGACGAACCGGTGGTCGCGCATGAGTAGTGGGGGTACAAGGCAAGAGCGATGATTTTGGTGATGCCCTTATCAGCCAGTTTTTTTAAGGCGGAGTCGCTGTCGGGATACCAATAGCGCATGGCGCTCAGCACTGTGTAGTCACCGTGTTCCTGAAGTGTATTCTGCAGGGCCTTAGCCTGATCACGGGTTATGGCTGTGAGTGGTGACCCCCCGCCAATTTTCTCATAGGTTTTCATACTTTTGGGTGCTCGTCTTTTGGAGATAAGCCACGCCAGTGGTTTTTGCATGAAAAATGGTCCGAGACGAATGATATCCCGATCTGAAAAAAGATTGTAAAGAAAAGGGCGGACATCGGCGAGTTTTTCAGGGCCACCCATATTGAGGAGTAAAATTCCTGTTTTTTCTGTTGTCATGGCAGCTACCGTATATAATTTCTTCAGACTTGAAGTATTACTATAAAAACCTATTTACCTTTATATAACAGGTAGCATGGTCTCAGAGAAGAAAAATGATTGTGAGTTACTGATTGAAAATTCATAACATATCTTGATTATCTGCTGATAAAACATATAATAAAAGAGAAGGCATGCTTTTGCTGTCCAGGATGTATCGGAAGAGCCAGGCGTTTGTAGAGTGCTTTTTTTTTATCCGGTAGCAGGAGCCAGGCCTGGGAGCGTATTTACGGATACGTTTGGTGATGATGGCTTGTCGCAGATAAACCATCATTGTAGCTTGCACTGGCAAACGGTAGGTAAGGCCGCTATAAGAGTTTTGTTGCTGTTTGTTTAGTGACTGTATTTGCAATTATCTCATATTTTTCTGTTGTGGTGTTTATGAGATAAGGCGCTAAATGGAGGAACCGTATGGATCTAAAGGTTGAAACCCGGAATGTTGAGTTGCGAAAAGGCTGGCAGGAAAGGATTGATGAAGAAAAAGACAAGCTGATCCGACATTTTGCTAATTTCGTTCTCCATCTCCGTGTCTCCATCGAGGCAACGGCCCATCATAAAGAAGGTGGTTACGAGTTGAAACTTGTGGCCTCTGTTCCCAATGATACGGTCGTTGTGAGTAGAAAAGGGGAGAGTGTGAAGCCCCTGCTGGTTGAAGCATTTGATGTACTTACTTTACAGATGAAGGAGATTCAACGTAAGAAACGACAAGCTCAAACGGCTGCTGACGCATCGGTTGAAGTGAGTGCTCAGTATGGTGTTATTCGTAAGGTGTCTCCCTTTGAATCCTATGGTTTTATTGTGAGTCAGGATGCTCGGGAAATTTACTTTCATGAGAATGCCTTAAAGGATATCGCCATTGATGCACTTACAGAGGGTGATGCTGTGGTGTATGGTGAAAGCCATGGCGATAAGGGACCCCAGGCTTCATGGGTTCGTTTGAATAATTAATACCGGTGATAAGAGATAGGTCGCCATGGGTATCTAAACGAGATTCTTTTTTTTAAAAACATGAGATAAATGCAGACTTCAAAAGAATCTTCAGGATACTAATAATTTTTAACATCTTTGTTTTTACAGGCCCTGTACTGATCATTCAGTACAGGGTCTTTCTTTTTTAGGCGCGGAATGGTAAAAATAAATCCGTAACTATTCAGAAGCTCCCCATCTTCGTCCATTTTAGCCTGCTTACATATAACTTCATATGCGGCGCAGGCTAAAATTAACGAATATGAGGCACTTCTGAACAATTACAGTTCAGAAGTTACGGAAATATCGTGTCCTGCTGAATGGTTACATAGATTCTTTATTAACTTATGGAATAGCTGTTATTAGTTTTCGCTTAAGTTGTACGATTAAATAATGTTATTCCATGCGGTTAGGGTAAAGGCTAAAGGGCTGATAATATTTTTTCTTTCGTAACTATTCACCATGCTATTCAATGGCACAATATTTATCCGGAATCGGGGGACACGATCCCAATTCAAAAGACAAAGACGAATTGGGTCATGTCCCCAGTTTCCTACCAGCGTATTCGTTATGCAATTCCGACTTAAACTCAATTTCGGTGAATAGTTACTTTCTTTCTTTACCTTCAGTCTTCAGACTTAACCGCTTCAGTCTGATATGTTTGATGAAAAGTCTAAATATTATTTAACAAATTAATCGATTACCACAAGTCAGAAACTTGAGAATATTACTACAAAAGGAGTGAACTGATGCCTCTACAGCAGCAGGATATAGGGTCCGAATATTACAGGCTTGAACGGAAAGAAATACTTGAGCGGATTGCTGCACGTAAGCAAGAGCTTGCTGATAATCTATTGATTCTCTGCCATCATTACCAGCAGCAGGATTTGTTTCAGTTTGCAGATCTCACCGGAGACTCTCTGAAACTCGCTAAAGATGCGGCAGCAACCGCTGATAAAGAATTCCTGATCTTCTGTGGTGTCCATTTTATGGCCGAATCTGCCGATATTCTGGCCAGTGAAAATCAAAAAGTGCTGCTTCCCCATCTGCATGCAGGGTGTCCCATGGCTGATATGGCCACGGTGGGTGCCGTGAGCCAGGCTTACAAGGAATTGCTTAGTGTAGGGATTATGGCTAATGAAAAGGATATGGTACCGGTGACCTATGTGAACTCATCCGCTGCAATCAAGGCCTTTGTCGGAGAGCGGGAAGGTTCTGTCTGCACTTCGTCCAACGGTGAAAGGGTGCTGAAGTGGGCACTTGATAAGGGCGAAAAAGTCTTCTTCTTTCCCGATGAGCATCTTGGCAGGAATTCGGCGGCAGCCCTTGGTGTTCCTGATGATCAGGTTGTTCTTTGGCGACGCGGCGAAATCCTTGGTGGAAACTCGGTGCAGGACCTGCAACGGGCAAAAATTCTTCTCTGGGACGGGTATTGCGAAGTGCATATGCGTTTTCACCCTGATCATGTCCGTCAATGGAAGCTGATGGAACCCGATATAAAAATCATTGCCCATCCGGAATGTCCCCGCGATGTAGTGAGTATTGCTGATCAGTATGGCTCCACTGAGACCATAATCTCTGCTGTGAAGAATTCTCCCGCGGGGAGTAAATGGGCCATTGCCACGGAAATCAATCTGGTTGATCGTTTGAAACGTGACCACCCGGATAAAGAAATTCATTTGCTGGCCCCCACCTCCTGTCAATGTACCACCATGGATTGTAATCAGCCGGTGAATCTGCTTTGGCTTCTCGATAACCTGGCAGCCGGTAAGGTGAAGAATCAAATTTCCGTGGATAAGGAAATTGCAAAATCAGCATTCCTTGCCCTTGAACAAATGCTGGCGATTTAGGCTGGAAAAAGGCAGGAGGTTGAAGATAGGAGGGTAAGCAAGTATAACCCCGAGCTCTGAAATTAGTACCTTCAGCCTTCAGTCTTCCACCTCTAACCCTCTCTTTTACCTTAAGGAAAAAATCTGTGACTGAAGAAGTATATCTTGTCGACGGTAGTGCCTATATCTATCGTGCCTATCATGCTGTGGCTCCACTCAGTAATGCTGAAGGAATGCCAACCCATGCTGTTTTTGGTTTTTTAAATATCCTCAAGCGACTCCTGAAAGAAAAGCAGCCTAAATATCTTGCAGTGACCTTCGATATGCGGGGCAAAGTGTTTCGTCACGATATTTATCCGGAGTACAAGGCGAACCGACCGCCAATGCCCGATGACCTTGCGATACAGATCCCCTATATCAAGGAACTTGTGCGTTCTATGAATATTCCCTGCTTTGAGGTTCAGGGGATCGAGGCAGATGATATTATCGCCTCTGCTGCCAGGGTCCTCAGTAACCAGGGCCAGAAGGTTATTGTGGTATCCGGTGATAAGGATCTTTTGCAACTGGTTGATGACAGGGTTGTGATGTGGGATCCGATGAAGGATAAGGTGATGGACAGTGCAGCGGTTGAAGAAAAATACCATGTGAAACCTGAGCAACTACTTGATTGTTATGCTCTTATGGGGGATAGCTCTGATAATGTCCCGGGGGTTCTTGGGGTGGGTCCCAAAACTGCTGAGAAACTTATTAATCAGCACGGAACTCTGGAAGGCGTTTATGAGGATTTGGATGGTATGAAAAAATCCAAGCTCAAGGAACGTCTTGGCGAAAACAAAGATATGGCCTTTCTCTCACGGGATTTGATTCGCCTGAAGTATGATGTTGAAGTTCCCGCAGAGCTCTCCGGATATCTTCCTCTGGCCCCCGATGAAGACAAATTGAATGATCTTTATACGCGTCTTGGTTTTGAGAGCATGGTGAAGATTGAAAGCAATGCAACCCCAGTTCCAACGGATGGGTTTCAGCTGGTGCAAACGGTGGAAGGGCTGCAAGATGTTGTGAAACAACTAGAACAGGCTGCTCTGCTGGTGATCGATACCGAGACGACCTCATTGGACGTTTCCCGTGCCACGCTTGTTGGAATCTCATTGTGTACTGATCTTGATTCTGCCTGGTATATCCCCGTGGGACATTGTGCAGAAGATAGCACTCCGGTGGAAGGCCAGTTAAACCAATCCATTGTGTTTGATGCTCTAAAACCCTTTCTGGAATCAACCACTTTACCTAAGCTTGGCCATAACATTAAGTATGACTATTCGGTCTTGAAAAAATCCTGCAATCTCACCCTGAAGGGGCCTTTGTATGATTCCATGATTGCCGCTTATCTAGCCGAGCCGGGAACAACATCACTCAAACTTGATGATCTCTGTCTTGAACGCGGGCTTGCCATGACAGCCTTTGACCAGGTTGTGGAAGATCCAAAGCGAGAAAACTGCTTTGCCTATGTCCCAATTGATCAGGCCTGTAACTACAGCTGTGAAGATGTGTATGGGGCCTTACTGCTCTGGCAGTACTATGAAGACCTTTTAAAAGAGCTTGATCAGCTTGAATTGTTTCTTGATGTGGAAACTCCGCTTGTGCCAATTCTTGCTGATATGGAACTTGCAGGGATAACTGTTTCAGATACAGTTCTAGGAGAGCTCGAAGAGGAGTTTCAGAAGGAACTGGATGCATTGCAGGAAGAAATTCACACACTTGCCGGTTACAGCTTTAATATTCAGTCCCCCAAGCAGTTGGGAGTTCTTCTCTTTGAAGAACTTGAACTGCCCCATGGCCGGAAGACCAAAACCGGCTATTCTACAGATATGAAAGTACTGGAAAAACTGGCTCCCAAGCATGAGATTCCTGCAAAAATCATGCGGTATCGTATTCTTGCTAAACTGCAGTCCACCTACGTAAAAAAGCTTAAAACATTGATTGATCCAGTATCGGGAAGGGTCCATACATCATTTAATCAGACAGTCACAGCAACGGGCAGGTTGTCATCGAGTAATCCCAATATGCAGAATATTCCCATTCGCACGGATGAAGGGAATCGTATTCGGAAGGCCTTTGTGCCGCGTAGTGATCTTGTGTTTCTTTCAGCAGATTATTCACAGATTGATCTGCGGGTTCTCGCCCATTATTCGCAGGATGCTGCTCTTTTACATGCCTTTCGTAACGGGGATGATATTCATGCGCGTACTGCGGCTGAACTGTTTGGCATTTCCCCCCTGCTTCTCACCTCTGAAATGCGTCGTGTCGCCAAGTCCATTAACTTCGGTATTGTGTATGGAATGTCAAGCTTTGGACTTTCGAACCAGTTGAATATCAGTCGTAAGGAGGCAAGCAGGTTTATTGATAAATACTTTAATCTCTATGGTGGTGTGAAAGCCTATATGGAGAGTGTTGTAGAGCAGGCGCGTGTTGATGAATATGTCACTACGCTGCTCAAGCGAAGGAGAATGCTTCCTGAGATCAATGTAAAAAACAAAACACGAAGGGAATTTGCTGAAAGAACAGCTATTAATACTCCAATTCAAGGGACTGCTGCTGATATTATCAAACTTGCCATGATCAGGGTTGTTCCAGCCCTGCAACAGGAGAATCTTTTGGCCAGACTCCTTCTCCAGATTCATGATGAGCTTGTTTTTGAACTTCCGGAAAGTGAACTTGAAGCAACTCAAAAAGTGGTGAAAAATGCCATGGAAGAAGCACTCGTACTTGATGTCCCACTTGTTGTAAATTTTGAGATTGGAAAGAGTCTGGCAAAGGGATGAGATGATCCAGGTAAAATGCCTTTCCAAGGCTGTTACTCTAGGTGTTGGCGTTTTGTTTCTACCAATATCATCCACGGCAACTGAGAAGTATGTCAATACCATCGGTATGGAGTTCATACGGGTTCCAGCAGGGACATTTTTTATGGGGGCCCAGGATTTTGAAGATGGCAGCTCCAAGGAAAAGCCCAGGCACCGGGTTCACATCTCACAGGATTTTTATCTTAGCAGCTATGAAGTTACTCAGAAACAATGGATGGCTGTAATGGGAACGCTGAATCCCAGTAATTTTATATCGCCGGATCGTCCTGTGGATGAAGTATCATGGAACGATGCTCAGCTTTTTATTGAAAAGCTCAATGCCTTGGAGGGTGGTCATTCATATCGTTTGCCAACCGAGGCGGAATGGGAATATTGTGCCAGGGCGGACAGTGAAACAAGCTATTCTTTTGGAAATAATCCTGAAGAGGGGAAACTTGCTAACCATGCATGGTTTGAGCAAAATTCCTCCGGGCAGACCCATCCCGTTGGAATGCTGTCCCCTAATGCCTGGGGATTCTATGATATGCACGGAAATGTCACTGAATGGGTTCGGGACTATTATGATAGACAGTACTACTCTGGTAGTCCGGAAACAGATCCCAAAGGGCCAGAAAATGGACGAAAAAGAGTTGTGCGCGGTGGTTCCTGGATAAATCAGGCCTATTCCTGCAGGTCTGCTGCTCGTGGTTACTATTCTGCAGATTACACGGATTCTGACTTTGGATTTCGAATTGTGAAGGGTATTGAGTAGGCGGGGTCTGGTAAATAAACAAAAAGAAAGGCCTGAACCAGAAAACCGGTGCAGGCCTTTTTTTTATCAAAACCGTTGTTCTGCACTCCTTCTACACTCTTTCGTGAAGTGGTACAAATTCACGTTGTTTCGGGCCGTCGTAGATCTGGCGTGGTCGACCAATCCGCAGGTTTTTGGTATCCAACATCATTTCTCTCCAATGGGTAATCCATCCCGGAAGCCTGCCCATGGCAAACATCACCGTGAACATATTGGTGGGAATGCCCATGGCACGATAGATAATGCCGGAATAGAAATCAACGTTGGGGTACAGATTGCGACTGATAAAGTATTCATCATTTCTGGCGATTTCTTCTAGCTCCATGGCTATATCCAGGAGGGGATCATCAACGTTCAGGGCTTTTAATGTCTGAGCGCAGGCACGTTTGATAATTGTGGCTCGGGGGTCAAATGTCTTGTAGACCCTATGGCCAAATCCGGTAAGACGGAACGGATCATTGGGATCCTTGGCTTTTTTGATATATTTTGCAAAATCATTATTATCGTGATGGATGGCTTCAAGCATTTCAATAACAGCCTGGTTTGCTCCACCGTGTAGTGGACCCCACAGGGCACTGATACCAGCAGAAATAGAAGTGTACAGATTCACTCCTGCACTGCCAACTAGGCGAACCGTTGATGTTGAACAGTTCTGCTCATGGTCGGCGTGAAGGATGAGCAGTTTGTTGAGGGTGGAGACCACTTCCGGGTGAACCACGTAGGGCCTTACCGGTTTGTCAAACATCATATTGAGGAAGTTTCCGCAATAGGAGAGGTCGTAGCGGGGATAGACCAGTGGGTGACCAACGGATTTTTTATAGGAAAACGCGGCAATGGTTCTGATCTTGGAAAGAAGTCGTGCAGCAATATTGGGAAGCTCTTCCGTTGTGTCACTCGTCATCTCAGGATAATAGTTTTGCAGGGTATTCACCATGGTGGAAAGGATAGCCATTGGTGGTGCCTTGGAAGGGAAATGATCAAAAAAGTGGATCATGTTCTCGTGGATCAGGGCATAGCGAGACAGGAGTGCCCGGAAGTCGTTTAGCTGTTTCTGGGTGGGGAGTTCGCCCATGAGGAGCAGGTAGGATACCTCCACAAAGGAGCAGCTCTCAGCAAGGGTTTCAATTTCATATCCACGGTAGTTGAGAATACCTTTTTCACCGTCAAGAAAGGTGATCTCAGAGTTGCAGGAGCCTGTATTCATGTAACCGGAGTCCAGGGTAATGTATCCGGTTGTATTTCGTAGTTTGCGAATGTCGATGGCTTTGTCGCCTTCGGTTCCTATAACGATTGGGAATTCGTAATTTTTGCCATCTATGGACAATGTTGCATGTTTTTCTGACATCGTGTACCTATATTTCTGTGCTCAAAAGAGCGTGTTACAGATCGGCGACTTTATGTCGCTTCTAGCAGATTGGGATGCAGGAATAGAGGAAACATCAGCGCCATAAACTTTGGTGTTCTGGCGTGCTGAAGTTTCTTGGTGGTGAAGAAGTCTGTCAGACGATGACAGAAAGTTTACTCCTGAAAAGAATAACCTAACAGATGTTTGTTATAAATGCAAGTTTTGGGCCAATGTCCATAACATCTCTCTCTTGGATGTGTTCCTGAGGGGGGGGGGAATATATTTATGATACAGTCAGTACAAGGCGTTGTTGACCAACGCTTATATGAAAAACGGCTCAAACAGTTCGTGGATGAGGTTGGTGTTTATCCGGTGAGTTGTGAGAAATTGGCGGCCGGGCGTAGTGACAAAGAATGGCTTGATCAGGTGATCAGCGGTGGCGCAAAAATTGTACAGCTCCGTGATAAGGACAGTTCTGATCGTGAACTTCTGGCAAAGGCACGCTACTTCAGAGAGAAAACTCGTGAAGCTGGTGTTCTGTTTTTCCTGAATGATAGACTGGATATAGCACTTCTTACAGGTGCAGATGGAATGCATGTCGGTCAGAAGGATCTGCCGCCTGCCGAAATCAGAAAGCTGGCCCCTGATATTCTTATCGGCTTTTCCTGCAATACGGAGGATCAGACCAAGGCTTTAGGGGAAGAGGTGAAACAGGGAAAAACTGCAGTCTCCTACTATAATATTGGGCCTCTTTTTGAAACAGGGACCAAGGAGGGCTTGCATTATTTTCTGGGTGCTGATGGCATTGCTCGGTTTTCCCGTCACTGCAGGCTGCCATTCACTGTGATGGGTGGAATAAAACTAACTCACCTTGATGACTTGCTTGATGTCGGCGCAAAACGGATTGCAGTGGTCACAGCCATCAGTCAGGCAGATGATATTGCATCGGAGACGGCGCACTGGCAGCAACGTATTCTCTCTGGACGCAAGGAGAAAGGGTGATGCTGGACACCAAAGAAGTGAAGAACGCATTGAAGAAATTGCGGGCAGAGGTCGAATTGCTTATAGCATACGCTGTTCCGGCAGAGGATAAGGGGGCTGCTCTTGATTTCCTGGAAAATTTCAAAAATGATCAGTTTGCACTTGATGTAATAAAAGATTTTTATCGCACCCTTCCCGACGCCCGTGAAGAGGCTCTGGTAAAGATTGCAGTAGTTGAGGAGAAGGAGCAGGTTTTCCTGCTCCTTCTCAGTACTGCCAGACATCATTATCTCTATTTGACCAATGATGAAGAGGGGCTGTTCCTGGGAGAATGGAAACAGGGAATGCTTGATACGCATGTGCTTTCTTTTTTTGATTACCGGGATGCGGAGGCCTTTACAAAAGAACATGCTTCTATGGAAGCTTGTCGGGAGTATCGCTCCCTTGAGCGAATGGATGAAGCGATTTGTCCGTCCTGCGGGGTGAATAGTGGGGAGCTGCATACCCTTGGTTGTCCGGTTGAGGTCTGTCCATGGTGTGGCGGACAGTTGAATCACTGCAACTGCCGCTTTGAACAGTTGGATGTGGAAGAGTTGAACGATGAGAAAAAACTGGCGGATCTTGAAGAGAAGCTTGAAAAAAAAGGCAGAGTTCCCTACACAAAGGAGCAGCGGCCAACGTTTATGACCGAAGAGTAATGGTTCTCAGGAGGGAGCAGGAAATCAACACCATGAAAGAAGTGGTCGAGCCTATTCGGGTAGGGGGTGACCGGGGACCTCATCGAGATATGATATCTCGAAATTGGGGAGTTCGAGATGGTCGTTACTGTTCCTGAGGTGAAAAAGGGGTTTTGCCCCATAGAATGAAGACCACTGCGTAAAAGTACTTAAAGGGCCGCATATCCAGTCGCATTGGGCCATGGCATGCATATCTCCCATGGGGGTCCCGGGACCGAGACGAACCGTTAAGCCAGGGAATTCATCTGGCGAACGCTGTTCGTCACTGCAAACCAAAAATGCAACCCTGCTTCCCTGGAACTGTTCAACAAGTTCATGCATCCAACGTCTGTATTGCTCTATGCTAAAATAATAGCGGCCGCTATTCCATTTTCGATAGTCTCCGCGACGGATATGGATGGCTATTGCAATGTCACCATTTTTTCGTAAATCGTCTATTGCCAGGCGGGCGCTCTGGTCAAACTGCTCAATTGGTTGGAAATAGTCACGGATACTCTCGGCGTGTTTCTTGACCCATTTGGGAGCACGAAATTTCCAACCCTTTATAAAAATAATATCTCCATCGCTTATACGATCAAGCACTTCCCGTTTTTCCAGAGAAGTGACGGACTGGTCGGGGTTGCAAGGTTCATGTAATGTTACGATGGAGCTCCCCCCAAGGGACCACTTTTCTTGTATATTGCTGGCAGTACGAATCATATGATAGAAAAGTCGGGTTTCTCTGATGGTATTGGAGACACCCGGAACCATATCCCACAAGCTTTGTTGTGAAGAAGCAGGGTAACGGCAATAAATATCTTTTCTGGTATTTTCAAAGAATGCTGCATATGAATGAAAGGTGCAATTCACCACAGAGCAGTTAAGCTCTTCAGCAAGAGCAGCAAAATTAGCAAAAAATACCAGTCGGTTTGCTAATCTTCCGCAGCGGTTAACAAGTATAATTTGTTTTTTCTTTTGCATGGGGGATGGCAGGATGCGATCTGTTTTTTTTGGTCGAGATAAAAGAAGGGATGAGTCTGCCGGGTATATTGGCCAACTCCTTATAGTGCTTGTTCTATCTCCTGTAGCCCCCCCCCCCTAAAAAAACATTTATACGGATGTAGGGAGGAGGGATGTTAGGTTATTTCGACAAGATGTATAGCTGAAGGGTTTCAGACTGAAGGAAAGACACCGTTACACGCGACCTTCAGCCTCAAAACCTGGGTTGTGGGTAGAGCCCGTTTTACTAATTACCGTCCACTTTTTGTAAATAGTGAAAAAGATCAGAATCGGCAGAGAGGATCAAAGAGGTGTTCTTGCCGATAACAGTCGAGTAACTCTGTAGGGTCTTATAGAAGGAGAAAAATTCAGGGTCCTGGTTGTAAATGTCACCATAAATTTTGGTGGCACTAGCATCAGCCGTACCTTTGATTTCCGATGCTTCTCTGTTTGCTTCAGAGAGGATCACCTTCAGTTCCCTCTCTACCTTACCAAGGATTTCAGCTTTCTTTCCTTCACCCGTGGATCTTCTTTCCGCGGCAATTCGTTTACGCTCGGAGATCATTCGATCATACACCTTAAGGCGGACCGATTCGATATAGTTGACGCGTTTGAACATTACATCAAGTAATTCAATACCGTATTGAGGAGTAACCTTAGCGGCGGCCTCAAGGATCTGATCGCTGATGCCATCTCGTCCTGTTTTTGGTGCTCCTTGATTATCCTTGGAGTCGGTCATGGTGTCGAGTGACCAATCTGAGCTGCGAATGATCTCAATAAGGTTGTTTTTGTTCACCATGTCACGGACTGTACCATCAAGAATATCGTCGAGCAGTGACTGGGCTCGAGCTTCTGTTTTTACCGCCTGCAAATATTGCAGGGCATCGGTGATTCGCCATCTAGCGGTAATGTCAAGATATACATATGTTTTGTCATTGGTTGGGATCTGGTTAGGATCGCCATCCCAGATCTGAACCTTCTTGTCGAAATAATTGACATCCTGCACAAAGGGAAGCTTGAGGTAAAATCCAGCGTCTGTTTTGGGCACACCCACTGGAGCACCAAACTGGGTGATCATGGACTGCTGGCCTTCTTCAACTATGTAAAATCCGTCATAGACCACGGTTATGCTAAGCAGCACCAGGCCGATAAGAAAAAATTGAGCTATTTGTTTCATGGCTGGTTCCTTATTGTTGAGCTGGCGGGAAAGAAACAGCAGAGCCGCCTCCCCTGCTGATATTTAAGAGAGGCAGTGGGGACTGCTGGTCTTTGTCCATAATATAGACTGATTCCACACTGGGCAGGACTTGCTGCATGGTTTCAAGATACATTCGTTTTTTTGTGACTTCCGGAGCGTTTTTGTACTCTGTTAAAATGGAGAGGAAACGCTGTGATTCACCCCTTGCATCATTGACTCTGGCCACTGCATAACCGTGTGACTCTTCAACAATCTGCAGTGCATTACCACGTGCCCGGGGAATCTTCTGGTTGTAGATCTCTTCAGCTTCATTGACAAGTCGCTTCATATCCTGATCGGCTTCGTTTACTTCATTGAAGGCGGGTTTAACCTGATCCGGTGGGTTGATATCCTGGAACTGTACCGTACCAACGGCGATACCGGCCTTGAGGCCTTGTAGCTCTTTTTGAAGCTCACTCTTCACATCTGCAGCAAGCAGGTCTCGATTGGAGAGAACGTAGTCAAAGTCCATGTTGCCGACAATTCTCCGGGTCACGCTTTCTGAAAGGTCACGCACTGCCTGGCGAACATCTTTAATTTGAAAGAGATAGGCCTGTGGATCAGCAACTCTGTACTGAACAATCCAGGCAACATTGATGACATTTTTGTCTGCCGTCAGCATCAAGGATTCCATGTCGTAGCCACGGCGTTCAAAGCTAGTCTTCTGCCCAGGCGTACGACTACGAAATCCAAATTCTTCTTTTCGAATCTCTTCCACATCAACCTTGTAGAGGTGGTCGATATAGGGAATTTTGAAGTGCAGGCCCGATTGGTTGGTTCGATTGTACTTGCCAAGGCGCAGAACAACACCAACTTCGGAAGGATTGATTTTGTAGAAAGATGAATAAACACCCTGCAGCACCAGCACTATCAAAACAATGGCGAGAAGTTTGCCGATTGATGCAAGTGGGTTGGGCGGTGTGCTTTTGGTGGAAGCTCCTTCCCCTGGCGCTTTCTTGGGGGAGTCAGAAAAGTAATCCTGAATTTTTTTGATGAGTTGGGCCACCATTTCTTCGGGCGTTTGGGGCTTTTTCTTTTTTCCCCAAGGTGGTTGTTGGTCCTGATTGGGCATGAATTGTTCTCCTAATTGCAGGTAAGTTTTTGGGTCTATAAGTAAATAATCTTTATTAAGGTAATCTCTCTTTGGGGGAGTGCAATGTTTTATTTTAGGGAAATGGTCAGAAACAGTCCAGGGAGGAAATCTGGTATTCAGCGAAAGACGATATTACCCCCAAATTCTGAGCTGTAACTGTTCAGAGGTGTTTCGTCTTATGTCCACGCTTTGTTCCAGGCGATGAGTATTGCCGCAATGGAAAGGAGGAAAAGTGTGCTTTGCAGTATCAGGGATTGCCGCATTTTTAGAATTACCGGTTTGCTGAGGATCCATCCGAATATAAGTCCGCAACTGAGGCCAAAAAAATGAGCTCCGAGATCTGTTCGTTCTCCTGAGCTACCAATCATGGCAAGAAGCGCTGCTCCTGCCATAAAGGGAAGGAGGCGCAGGTACCTTTTGTTCCTTCGATGTCCACGACTGATCATGGCAAGCATTCCAATAATTGCAAAGACGGCGGTGGAAAATCCAACGAAGAGGTGGCTGTCTCCATGAAGTACAACATTAATATAATTCGCCAGGGTGGCAGTAAGCAGCATGGAGAAAAGTCCCAGTCCATTTCCTGTGAGTTTGCAGAAAAAATGAAAGAGGAATCCACCAAACAGGCAGTTACCCAGAAGGTGGACTACGTCTGCGTGGAGGGTGAGCGCTGTGAGCAGTCTATAGTATTGAGCGGCGTTTAAAATCGCATCGGCATCTCCAGCTCCATTGGAAAACCAGGGGGAGTGGCCGGACCAGGGGCCGGTAACTGTGTAAAGCAGGGCCAGGCTGCCAACGAGCAGTAGTGTCGGTGGTTGCAGTAGTGGACTGAAGTCGCCAGCGGTGGTCGCAGGCTTTGGCGGCCAGTTCTTGTTTTCGTTCAAATACGCTTTTAGCTGGTCATCGGCTTCAGCTGCATTATCAGCGGTTACACTGAGAATGAGGTTGTTGGGGGTCTCTGTGTACGTATGGCTTATCCCAACGGAGGAGAGAGTCAAGGAGCAGGAGAGTGCTTCCTGCTCGTCGTCCGTTGCGAAAACAGGAGTTTCGGGAGGTGTGTCGGAGGTCTCGTCGGGCAAATGTCCCGGACCGTTTGGTTTTGACTCGTAGGCTGACATAATATCAAGAGATAGTCACTCTCCCTCTGTTTGGCAAATTTCTATTATCGTTCCCCGGTGGGACTGTTTCAATTGAAGCGTTCCTTTTGGGAACAAATAGGAACGTACTGTACGGTTGGTGTTCCTGAATGTTTCGTTTTGGGCTGGGGTTATTTTGCAGACAAAAGGGGCTAAGTGCCTAACTACCTTAAAAAATAGAGTAAAATATGTACTTGTTAAGGTGGCATGCTTTGTGCTAGTATCCTGATAAGGATGAATTGCAACGGAGCACGACTTCATTTAAAAAATCCATTACCAATAGGGAGCTGAAAATGTCCTCAATCGCACTGTTTAATACAATTTTTGTCGAGGAAAAGAAGGTTAGGGAACAACTTGCAGCGGCAACTGACTTTCGTATTATTCAAGATACTCATATTATAAGTGAAGTATCTCAAAAATACAGCATAGGTAAGGAGAAGGTTGAGCGGGCTCTTTATGGTCCACCTTCAGTTTTTAACACCTTTACCCTGGAACGTGAACGAATTACTGCCTATCTGAAAATTGTTATGGCGGATCGTTTGAAAACATCAGGTGTTATCTATTCCGGCAACATTGCTCTTCTTGTTCCCTCAGCTGTGACTCATGTTTTACGCGTTGGATTGTTTGATAAGATGAGTAGCCGCATTCAGCGTTCAATGGGTGAAGGTCTCACAGAGAAAAATGCTGTAAAGGTGATAAAGAAAAATGACACCAGTGCAGCGGGCTGGGTGGATCATCTGTATAAAAAGGAAGTAACCGACCACTCATTATATGACATCACTGTTCCAATGGGAGAGAATTTTCCAGAGTCGGCGGTGAAACTGATCCTCGAAAATTATAATAAGCCAGCTGTCCTGGAACAGGATGCATCGCGTCAGGCCGTTGAGGATATGGGAATTGGTGCTCAGGTTGAACTGGCTCTGGTTGATAAGGGTTATACAACGGAAGTAAGAAGTTTTTGTGGGGAAATCACCCTTCTTGTGAACAAGGGCGTTTCTAATTTCCCAAAACTTGCCAATACACTCACTGAAGTTGCTGAAAGTGTGTCTGGGGTTCACTCTGTTAAGGTTCTTGCCGGCAAAGAGTATCATGTCTCAGTTTATCGGAGTCAGGAGTTCACTCTTCCTCCCAAGGTGTTGTTGGTTGATGACGAACAGGAATTTGTGCAAACACTTTCGGAACGATTAAATACTCGTAACTATGGCTCATATCCTGTTTTTGACGGTGAGGAGGCCCTTGAGCTTTTGATGAACGAACTTCCGGATGTTATGGTTCTTGATCTGAAGATGCCGGGGATTGGCGGTGTTGATGTTCTTCGTAAAACAAAAGAGTTTAATCCTGATATCGAAATTATTATTCTTACTGGACATGGCTCGGAAGAAGACAAAAAAACATGTATGGAACTGGGGGCCTATGCCTATCTGCATAAACCCGTTGATATCTCGCAGTTGACTGAAATTATCGATGAGGCCCATGGAAAAGTTGCAGCATCAAAAATGGCTCATATTTAAAAAGTATTTTATAAAACCAATCAATAAGGGGGAATAGTATGGATGGTTTATTAGCAGCAAAGGTCTTGCTTGTAGATGATGAGGAAGAGTTTATTGATCTTATGTCTCAACGCCTTGAAACCAGAGGTCTTAAGGTGGTTACTGTGTCCAGTGGAGAAGCGGCTGTGACCACAGTGGCAGATCAGAGTTTTGATGTTGCTATTGTCGATCTGGCCATGCCGGGAATCGATGGCATTGAAACGTTGAAGCAGCTTAAAGCAGAACGGCCGGATATCGAAGTTATTATGCTCACCGGGCAAGCCACTGTGAAAAGTGGAATTGAAGCCATGAAGTATGGAGCCAGTGATTTTCTCGAAAAACCAGTGGATTTGAATGTACTGATGGAAAAAATATGGGCGGCCAAAAGAGAACGAATGCGTTCCCTGGAAAAGAAATCTGCTGAAGAGTTGAAGAATATTTTAAAGAGTAAAAGCTGGTAAAAAAAATCTGCTTCCTGTAAGAGGCACCCTCCTTCCCATAACTTACTGAAATGACGTATGCGGGTTTGATAATCAACCCGGACGGGTGTGGTGTATCTATAGTTTGCGATAATAAATCAGAGATCATTTACATTAAAAAATATTGGAAAGGAGGAGAATATTGTGAACAACGAAACTTCGGTTATAAGGGATATTATCACACCCCTGGACCGCTATCCGCATCTGAATGAAAATCAGACCCTGCAGGATGCCATTTTGAAATTTAGGTCTTTTCGGGCAGGGCAGCAGGATCGTCCGGGATACGATGGCCTTTTGGTGGTCAATGATCAGAATCAACTGGTCGGGAAACTCTCTTTGCTTGATATCATGCATGGATTGGTACCTCGCCTGGTGGATGCTACCGGCGGTGGAAAGTTTGAAGGAAAGGATACAGAGTATCCTAATTTGGCATTTCTCTATGAAGACAAAACCTTTGGAGAATGCGGAAAAAACCAGCAACAGTTAGTCAAGCCTCTGCTGCAAGCCATTGAATTTTCGCTTCCGGCTGACACCCATATCCTGAAAGCGCTGGTTATGATGTCACATCGAAACGATTTCGATGTCCCGGTAACCGATAATGGAACCATTATCGGTATGCTGCGTCTTGAAGAAATCTTTAATGTGATGTGTACCACCTACTGTGACATTGAATAAAAATACAAATATTAAAAGAGGATATACTAATGACTGCTGCAGAGTCTCAAGCTATGAGCCTTCCTGAGGCCAAAGAACCGTTCAATGTGAAACGGCTTCTATTTATGTTTCTGGGCATAGGGTTGTTTTGCTTTGTTTACTATTGCCCCCCCTGGCCCGATGCTATTGACCCCATGGGAGAACATTTTGTCCTGAGCCAGCAGGCAAAGGGTGCCATTGGCGTCTTTTTACTGGCTGCAACCTGGTGGGTTTTTGAAGTTGTTCCCATTGGTGTGACAAGTCTTACCATCGGTGTCCTTCAGGCACTCTTTATGATTCGTGATCCCAAGGTCGCCTTTAAAGATTTCATGGATCCTTCGGTTCTGTTTATCTTTGGTTCCATCGTTATCGGTATGGTCTTCACCAAGACCGGGCTGACCAAGCGCATAGCCTATAAGATGCTTTCCATCGTTGGCGAAAAAACCAGCATGATCTATCTGGGCTGTTTTGTTATGACGGCAGCACTGACACATGTTATGGCGCACACGGCTGTTGCTGCCACCATGTTTCCATTGCTTATGGCCATTCATGCCCTCTATTCAGACGATGATAATCCCACCAGATTCGGCAAGGGGCTCTTTATCGGTATGGCCTATGTCGCCGGTGCCGGTAGTATTGTTACCCTGCTCGGTGCTGCACGCGGCGCTGTTGCCCTTGGTTTTTACAAGGACATCATGGATATTGATATCAGCTTTTTTGAACTGACCTGGTATATGTTCCCCATTGGCTGGATTATGACTTTTGTCCTCTGGGGATTTTTTATGCTCTTTTTTAAACCTGAGCGGGCGCGAATCCCAGGTTTGAAAGAAAAGGCCAGCAAGATGTATGTTGCGCTTGGCGGCTGGAGCAGGAAAGAAGTTATCACTGCATCTATTGTTGTTATCACCATTCTTGTCATTGCTCTTAAGAATTTCATTCCGGTTCTCGCTGGATTGCATAAAACAGGTATCCTGCTTTGTTCCACCATTGGTTTTTTCCTGTTCAATATTCTTGATGTTGATGATCTGGAAGAAATTCCCTGGAATATCATTCTGCTCTTTGCTGGTGCCATGTCTATTGGTTTCTGCCTCTGGGAGACTGGAGCTGCTAAATGGATGGCTGTGAATTGGCTGGTGCTCTTCCAGAATTCACCCCCAATCGTTTTTATCCTTGGTATGGCTTTCTTTGTTATGATGATGACCAACTTCATCATGAATGTGGCTGCCATTGCCATCTCTTTACCTGTGGCACTGGTAATTGCCCCGTATCTTGGAGTAGGTGGTGAGGTTATTCTGTTCTCCGCTCTCGTTGTTGCGGGTATGCCCTTCCTGTTACTGGTCGGAGCTGCACCTAACGCCATTGCCTATAACTCCAAGCAGTTTACCACGGCTGAATTCTTCCTGTGGGGGCTTCCTGCGAGCGCGATTCTTATGCTGGTTACCTGGCTGGCGGTTTCAGTTATCTGGCCCTTGATGGGAATGGAGGTCTATGTCCCGAGGGTAATGTAAAACCGAGGTCCCTCTGAAATTTGATCAGCATCTGTGTGTGGCAGTTTGCTAATTAAATGTATGAGGGGTTGTACCAGGAGAAATGTAATGATAAAGTTTCTTTTGAAGTGACATGCAGGCTGTGTGTGGCAGCCTGCGTGTCAATTTGTCCGGAAAGTTGATTTTGGCACTGCATATTATATCGGGAAAGTATTCAGTGCCGAAAACAACAGACATGAAAAATCTTGCGTTGATTTTTCAGGCATTCATTTTAATGGTTTGAAAGGGGAGGAAAACATTGTGATAAAGGGTTCTTGCAAGATGTTTTTACAATTTTTGGTGCTGTTTGGTCTGCCAGGCATGGCCATGGCAATGGGTGATGGCGGTGACCGTCTTGACCTTACCACAAGCTGGGTTGGCTATGCTTCGTTGCTTATTTTTGTCGTGGCTTACAGTTTTGTTATGGCTGAAGAGTACACCCATATGCGTAAATCAAAGCCGGTTTTGCTGGCTGCAGGGCTGATATGGGGTATCATTGGTTGGGTCTATGCCAGTCATGGTTTTACCCATGCTGCCGAGATCGCAGTTCGTCATAATATTCTTGAATTTGCTGAGCTCTTCCTCTTCCTGCTGGTGGCCATGACCTATATCAACGCCATGGAGGAACGACAGGTCTTTGAGGCTCTTCGAGTGAGGCTGGTTTGTGCCGGATTTTCCCTACGCAAGATCTTCTGGCTCACCGGTGTCCTAGCCTTTTTCATCTCACCCGTGGCAGATAATCTCACCACGGCCCTGCTTATGTGCGCTGTGGTCATGGCCATAGGCAAGGACAATGTGAAATTTGTCAGTATTGCCTGTATTAATATCGTCGTTGCCGCCAATGCAGGTGGCGCCTTCAGCCCCTTTGGTGATATCACCACCCTTATGGTCTGGCAGAAAGGCATCGTTGACTTTACAACCTTTTTCAATCTCTTTATTCCATCCGTGGTGAACTGGGTTGTACCTGCTGTGATTATGAGTTTTGCAGTACCGAAGATCCAGCCCGAGACCTGTGAAATTAATATCAAACTGAAACGTGGTTCCTATGTGGTCATCGCTCTCTTTCTTCTGACCATTTGCACCGCCGTCAGTTTCCATAACTTCCTCCATCTTCCACCCATGATGGGGATGATGACAGGACTTGCCTATCTGAAGTTGTATGGTTTTTATCTCAAAAAAACGCATAAAACCAAGGGGGAGCTGTACCGAAGAAGGCTGGGGGACGAAAATGAACAGATTGGTGATATTTTAGCCTTTGATGTTTTTAGAAATATTGCCAGGGCCGAGTGGGACACCCTGATGTTTTTCTATGGCGTTATTCTCTGTGTCGGTGGTCTTGGCTTTATCGGTTACCTGGCTGTGGCTTCTGAGCTGATGTATGTCAGTTGGGGACCTACAACTGCAAATATTTTGGTAGGCTTTCTGTCAGCCATCGTCGATAACATCCCCGTTATGTTTGCAGTACTTTCCATGCAGCCCGACATGTCCATGGGACATTGGCTGCTGGTAACCCTCACCGCAGGAGTTGGAGGAAGTATGCTTTCCATAGGCTCTGCTGCAGGTGTTGCCCTTATGGGACAGTCTCGTGGAATGTATACCTTTGGCGGGCATCTGAAGTGGGCACCGGTTATTTCGTTAGGGTATTTTGCAAGTATCGCCACCCATTTCTTTGTGAACGGTCGTTTTTTCTGATAAGGAACTTCTGTGTAAAAAAAAATCTCCTTCTGCCCGGTCATCTGGATTCGTCCTTGTGAGCGGGCGGTTCATTAAGGAGAGAAAAGAATATAGGTGCACTTGAAAAAAGTATCACACGTTGCATATCGGAACGAAAATGAAGTTTTCTGAAATCTACCCATATCACGCGTGACAAATGAAGATAGCGTCAGCACTCCAGAATGTGTCTGTAGTCGGTGAGTTGTTGGATGGTATCCCGCATGGGATTGCTATTCTGGGGACGGATCTTTGTATTTTGAGGATGAATCGTTTTCTGGAGGCCATGACTGGTTATATTACCGAAGAAGCGAAGGGCGTCTATGGTGAGTTTATTCTCCGAACAAATCTTGGTACCAAGAATCAAATATGTGCGGAGGTGTTGAAAAACGGAGAATCGGTTGCAACCGATGGAAATATCATCAACAGACGCCGAAAGAAAATTCCCGTCCATTTTACTCTTAGCCGTCTTCACGATGGAGAAGGAAGACCTTCCGGAGTGCTTATTGTTTTAGAGGATAGCTCGGTAGTAAAGGTTGAAAAAATGAGCCATCATGAACAAACCATCCGAACTGAAATCCTCGGGTACAGTCCACAGATGGAAAGGGTTTTTGAGTTAATGTCCGTTCTTGCCCGCACCGATGCCTCGGTTTTAATTACTGGAGAAACAGGAACCGGTAAAGACCTGATAGCAGAGGCACTGCACAAATCGTCTCAACGAGCACGGCAGCCTTTTATTAAGGTCAACTGCGGTGCTCTTCCCGAAGCTCTGCTCGAGTCTGAACTCTTTGGCCACGTGAAAGGTGCTTTTACCGGGGCTGTTACTGAAACAGTCGGAATGTTTCGTCTTGCCCATAAGGGGACAATCTTCTTGACTGAAATTGGTGACCTGTCCCTTCCTCTGCAGGTAAAGCTTCTCTCTGTACTTGATGATCAGGAGTTCTTTCCAGTGGGAGGGAGTAAAAAAGTAAAAGTTGATGTCCGTATCATTGCCGCCACGCACCGATCGCTCAGAGATGAGGTGCAGCAGGGACGTTTCAGGGAAGACCTCTTCTATCGCTTGAATGTACTGAACCTCCATACCCCGCCTCTTCGTGAACGTGATGGCGATATCCGACTCCTTTTGGATCATTTTTTACGACAGTTCAGCACCAAACTCGGGCGGGATGTAACTGATTTTAGCCCCGAAACAATCGATGTTTTGACCCGGTATCCATATCCGGGCAATGTGCGTGAATTACGAAATATTGCAGAATATTCCGCCAATATCTGTCAAGGCAAGGCCGTTGAGCTAAAAGATTTGCCATTGTATTTGTTCCGGGAGGAAACTTCTCTTGTGTTACCCTCTGCCGCTTCTATCATGAGCTCAGCAACGCCCAGAAGAGAAGAACCAGGGGACGTATCTGTGTCCGTAGCTGCAGTAAGCAGCACAGCGGGTGGATGGACTGAGATGGAAAAAAAAATGATATTGGATGCCCTGCGACAGAGTGGTGGCAACAGGTCAAAGGCTGCAGGAATATTAGGTTGGGGAAGGACGACGCTGTGGCGAAAACTCAAAAAATACAAAATGGTTTAGGTGAGGGGGCAGAAATATGAAGATGATGATTACATCCCGTGGTGATTTTGTTTCCCCGCGCTTTGATTTAAGTTCCGAAGTTCTTGTCGCTACTTATTATGATCAACAGTTGATGGAAGAACCCCGTTCTCTGCTCCTTGCCGACGTGTCTGCTGAGATACTCTGTGATCTTGCCTTGAAGGAAAATGTTGCCGTTGTCGTGTGCGGGGGGATCGAAGAGGAACATTACCAGTTTTTAACTTGGAAAAAAATAGCCGTTATCGATTCTGTGATTGGGCCGCATAAGGATGTGCTGAGATTAGCCATGGATAACAGCCTGAAACCAGGAACGATATTGCCGGGTGTTACATCAAGAGAGGTGGCTTCATGAAAAGACATGGACACTGGCTGGAGAAACTCCTTCCCTCACCGTCAGAAGATCAAACTACCGGTACCGGTATTACCCGTGGCTATAAGTATTTTTCAAGAGGACTGAGTGTAATACTACTGGTAATGGTTCTGGTACCATTGACATTGATTTCCTTTCTTTCCCATTATCAGTATGAATCACTTCTGCAGGAAGAGGAGATGGCGCAACTTGTTCTCAATCTGGAAGGTGGACAAAGTACCATTGAGGCTTTTATTTCAGAACTACAGTCCGTCGTAAAGTTTGTTGCCCGTGATGATCGCTATGAAGAGCTTCTTGATCCGAGGGAACTGGAGGCATTTTTTGTACGTCTGCAAAATGAATATCCGGGATTTGCAGATATTGAAATCATCGATTCAGAAGGGACTCAACAGGCTTATTTCGGTCCCTATACATTACCGGAGCATAACTATAGTGATCAAACCTGGTATAAAGAGGTTCTCGTCCATGGAGTCCATATCAGTAACGTTTTTTCTGGTTTTCGACGCGTCCCGCACTTTGTTATAGCTGTGAGCAGAGAACACCCCCATAAAAAAGGGCACTGGGTATTACGAGTGACCATTGATGGGAAGACCCTGCAAAATTTTATTGATACGATCAACACCAGCTATGCCGATGATATGTTTCTGGTTGACGCGGAATGTATTGTCCAGACCCAGCCTCAAAAATATGGTAAAATTGGTGAAAAATGTATTTTAAAAATCGAAGAAGATATCGCAGCGAATAAATCCAGTAAAATAGCGAAGAAACAGGATGTTGTCGGTGAAAATTCCATGGGCATGTTGATTGTTAAAAAAACCTTCTATGGCCAGGAAATAACCCACGCGGTTGTTGACCTTCTTGATACTCCCTGGAAACTGGTTCTGGTTAAAGAACAGTACCTGTATGCGGAAACGTGGCTCTTATTCAAGATAAAACTGATAACAATGTTTCTGACCTGTGTCATTGTCTCCGTCTTTGTCATTCTAGAGATCAGTACCGCCATCACCAATCATCTGCGCGAGTCTGATAACAAACGGCAACGGCTCTACAGTGAAGCTGAGCACACCAATAAACTGGCGTCCATCGGTAGATTGGCGGCAGGGGTGGCTCATGAAATCAACAACCCTCTTTCTATCATTAATCAGAAAACAGGTCTTGTTCAGGATTTAATGGAATTCACAGATGATTTTGAACACAAAGATGTCATGGCAGAGGCTCACGAAAGCATCCAGAACAGTGTCAATCGCTGTAAAACAATTACGCACCGTCTGCTTGGGTTTGCCCGTCAGACCGATGTGCAGGTGGAAGAAATTGATATCAATGTTGTGTTGAGGGAAGTTGTCGATTTTCTGGCCAAAGAGGCCATGTACAACCAGATAAAGATTGGTTTTGATCTGGGTGAGGATGTTTCGAAAATAGTGAGTGATCGCGGACCATTACAACAGGTTTTTCTCAATATTACCAATAATGCCATTGATGCCATTGGTGATCACGGGATGATCACCCTCAGCAGCACGCAAATTGCCCCGGACACCATTCAGGTAAAAATTATTGATGATGGGCCGGGAATGCCCGAAGAGGTACGAAAGCGCATCTTTGAACCGTTTTTCACGACAAAAGAAACGGGAAAAGGGACGGGGCTCGGACTTTCAATAACCTACGGTTTGGTGAAAAAACTTGGGGGAGATATCAAAGTGACAACAGAGGTTGGCAAAGGAACGACCTTTGAAATAACCTTACCGGTGCAACAGAGTAAATAGATGCTTTTAAAATCAAATTATCAGGTGACCATATGATTAAGTCAAAAGTATTAATAATTGATGACGAGATTGAGTTTGCCTCAACGCTGTGTCAACGCTTAAAACTTCGAGGGATGGCTGCAGTTGATGTCCACAGTGGCACCGAAGGAATAGCAAGTCTTCCAAAAATGAATCCTGGTATAATCATCCTTGATCTGAAAATGCCTGATATGAATGGTATTGATGTGTTGGAAAAGATAAAGGAATATGACCCGAGTATTGAAGTTATCATGCTCACGGGGCATGGTTCATCCGGTTCCGGGATGGAGGCCAAGGAAAAAGGCGCATTTGATTACGCCATGAAACCACTGGATATAACAGAGCTTTTAAGTGCAATTGAAGCAGCTGATAACAAACGCAGTAAGGCATAGGTCTCTTATGGATATAAATATGGAAAATAGTATTCGGCAGGAACAGATAGAGTCTTTTGGAAGGCTGATGGCAGGGTTTGCGCATGATATGAAAAACCATCTCGGTATTATACGAGAATCCAATGGCTTGATGGGTGATATTCTTGGGATGGGTGCCTTGGGTGAAGATGCAACACTGGTAGCACGCCTCGAAAAGTCAATCGCATCCATCGAACGGAGGGTGGTTATTTCAGCGAACATACTCCACCACCTCAGCGGACTGGCCCATCGGCCGGATACTCCCTGTTCCTCGTTCCAAATCAATGACCTGCTCGAAGAGGAGTATGCTTTTCTGGAACGTTTTTCCAGATTGAAACAGGTTGCTGTCGGGTGGGAGCTTGGGGAGGGACTTCCTGCGCTGTACAATGACCCGGCACTCCTCCAGCATATCATTTACAGAATTTATTCTCAGTGTCTTGAATTGCTGGGAAATGGCCACACCCTTACTCTTCTCACGGCACAGGAAGGAAAAAATACCCTGATCGCCTTTCGTTTCCCTAAAACTTCCCAGGTGGATGAGGAAATTTTTGGGAACGATATCTTGCGGGCTGCAATTGCAAAGATAGGAGGGAAGCTGGAGATATTAGAGAATAGCAGTGATATTGTTGATATCAGACTTATTCTCTCTTCTCTGGATGTAGATAATACTTTGCAGCCTTAAATTGAAAAAACACCAGGCACTATTAAAACCGAATTTTCTTTTTCATAGGGACTGAAAATAACGGGCCAAATATATATGCAAAGGCAGTATTGCTGAACAAAGGAGATCTGGCATGTCTTTTTGGAAACAAATAAAGCCGACTTTTTTAAACTATCCAGCACAGGGTAAAGAGACCGAACGGCTGCCTTTTAATGTGCGGCGTATCTGGCTTTTTACTGTCTGCCTTATTTCTCTTGTTTCCATTGGACCACTCGTCTCCCTTGCAATCTTTGATTACACGGTCACTAAAAATGACACGGAAAAAGAGATACATCTGCGCATGGAAGGTCTGGTAGACCATATTGCCGGCACAGTATCTTTTTTCCTTGAAGAAAAAAAGGCCGCACTCTCCTATATCGTCTATGCAAATTCCTTTTCGGATCTGAATAATAAAGAACGGCTTGCCTATATACTGGAGGGTCTGCAACGTTCCACAGGAGGTTTTATTGATCTGGGGCTCATCGATTCATCGGGAAAGCAGCTACAATATGTGGGGCCCTACGATCTTGAAGGGAAAAATTATAGGAACAAGGATTGGTGTAAAAAAGTTCGGGCAAGTGAAGATGGGATTTTTATCAGTGAGGTCTTTCTTGGTTACCGTAATGTTCCTCACCATATCATAGCTGTCAGGCAGGATCTGCCAGATGGGCCTTGTTATATACTCAGGGCGACAATGGATACTGGGAAGTTTAACACGCTTCTTTCACTAATGAAAATAGATAAAACCGGCGATTCATTCCTTATAAACCACCAGGGGATACTCCAGACTCCAACCCTGATTCATGGTGTTGCCATGGACAGTATTAAGCTCACGATTCCAAAAGATGCAGATGAGCCACGGGTCTATGAAGAGGTCTGTGAGCATGGAGATACACTCGTTATCGGATTGGAATATATTGCAAATTCACCCTATATCCTGATGATCCTTCAGGAGAAGAAAGATCTCATGAAGGTATGGCTCAAAACCCGTTGGATTATCCTGGGAATCCTGTTAGGTGGTATTCTCATCATGCTGTTTGTTATTATCCATGTTGCCTCCTATTTGATTAATATAATATGCAATGAAAGTCGGAAGACTATGCTTGTTCTCAGTGAAGTTGAACATTCGAGTAAAATGGCATCCATCGGACGCCTGGCTGCGGGGGTGTCCCATGAGATCAACAATCCCCTTGCAATTATTAACGAAAAGGCCGGTCTGATGAAAGATCTTTTCGAATTCAAGGATGAATATTCCAGCGACCCTAAATTGATAGGGCTGATTGATTCAGTGCTGAGTTCAGTAGAACGGTGTGCCGGGATAACCAAACGTTTACTCAGTTTTTCGAGAAATCTTGATGTCAGTATTCAGCGAGTCAATATAAGCGCGGTGATTGAAGATGTCCTTGGCTTTTTGCACAAAGAGGCGGAGTATAGGAGTATTACCGTACACGTTGATGTGGCGGAGGATGTTCCAAATTTCGATACTGACAGGGGCAAGCTGCAGCAAATTCTTGTTAATTTGACAAATAACGCCTTTGCAGCAGTGGAAGACGAAGGGCATTTGGATATTATAGCAAGGCGGCAGGATGAGAAGACCATCACCATCAAAGTTAGAGATGATGGATGTGGTATCGCTCAAAAAAATATTAAGCGCATTTTTGATCCTTTTTTCTCAACTAAAACAGAATCAGGAGGAACAGGCCTTGGTCTTTCCATTATATACGGACTTGCTCTAGAGCTTGGAGGGAAGATTGAAGTGGAAAGTACGGAAGGTATGGGGACGACCTTTTCCGTCCTGTTGCCGATTGAGAAAGGAGAAGATGAGAAATCACCAACCGATGAAAGATCCTGGGACTATTCAGAGCCGATATCATAGCTTGCGTCTTTAACAAAGGGTATGCTGTAGAGGACATTTGAGTACTGGAGAATTGAATATGAAAGTATTGCTTGTTGATGACGAAAAGGACATTGTTTCAACACTGGCGGAACGCCTTTCCCTTAGAGGAATTGAGGCCACATGGGTAACCAGTGGTGAGGAAGCGCTCAATTTGCTAAAAACAGAGACATTTGATCTGGCGATATTAGATGTGAAAATGCCGTCTATGAATGGGCTTGAGTTACAGAAAAAAATGAACGAGAACCATAGAGAACTCAAGTGCCTGTTCTTGACTTCCCGGGGGGCTGAAGAAGCCTCTGAACCAGGCGCACAATTAACTGGACAGGAAAATTATCTGAGTAAACCAATCAAAATTGAAGAACTTATTAAGAAAATGAATGAAGCATTGAAATCTTAGGCGGATGTTAATTGGCTGTATAATTTATCCACAGCGGTTTATAGTGTTGACACAAGGTTTCCCTTGTGAGCCAGAAGGACCATTGAGAGCCCATACCCGAAAAGGAGTAACAGAACATGAAAATATTGCTGGTTGATGACGAACATGACCTGGTTTCTCCCCTTGCCGAACGGCTTTCTTTACGGGACATTGATGCTGACTGGGTGAGTAGTGGTGAAGACGCCTTGAAGAAACTTCAGGACACATCCTATGACCTGGCTGTACTGGATATGAAGATGCCCCATATGGGCGGGCTGGAACTGAGAGAAAAAATCCATGCCATCGATCCAAAAATGAAATACATTTTTATGACTGGGCATGGCTCTGCCGCTGACTTTAATGTGGCTACATCGAAAGATGGTGCCGATTGTTACTTGGTGAAACCAGTTAACATTGCTTTGCTTATTGAAAAAATGAATACTATTCTAGCAGATTAGACAATGATTTTTTATGCTATTCTAAAAAAAATAAAGGATGCATGTACCGATCTGCTGCCTATTGTTCTGGTGATTGCTTTCTTTCAGGTTGTGGTCATCCGGCAGCCCTTACCGCAGATGGGAGAGGTCTTGTTCGGGACTCTTTTAATTGTGCTGGGTCTCAGTCTCTTTATTCAGGGGCTGGAAATGGGCCTGTTTCCCATCGGTGAGGCCATGGCTCAGGCACTAGCTAGGAAGGGAAGTCTCTTCTGGCTTCTTTCCTTTGCTTTTGCGCTTGGCTTCTCAACCACCGTTGCCGAACCAGCTCTTATTGCCGTGGCCGCAAAGGCCGCAGAGATTGCCGGTAGGGGAGGACTTATTGATCCTGATCCGGAATCGTTGAAGCAATATGCATTTGGACTTCGTATGTCCGTTGCCTTTTCGGTGGGACTTGCTATCCTGATAGGTGTTATGCGAATTCTTCGCGGCTGGCCAATTCATTATCTGATTATTGGCGGTTACGTGCTCGTTATGCTGATGACCATGATAGCCCCAAAAGAAATTATTGGTATAGCCTACGATGCCGGGGGTGTTACAACTTCGACCATCACGGTACCACTTGTCGCGGCCCTGGGAGTTGGTCTGGCCTCAACCATTCGAGGTCGAAGTCCTTTAACTGACGGGTTTGGTCTTATTGCTTTTGCATCTCTTCTTCCCATGATATTTGTAATGGGGTATGGACTCCTGATTTTTAAATAATATACAGGCCAGCGATATAGTGGAATTCATAAAAGACTTCAGTGGAATACTCCTTGCTACCTGCAGGGATGTCATGCCCATCATCATTCTGATCACCGTGTTTCAGCTTCTGGTGCTGCGTCAGAAAATTCCCAATTTACGCCGTCTTGTTATCGGCGCTGTCTATGTTGTCCTCGGTCTTGCACTCTTTCTTGCCGGACTAGAAAAGGCGTTGTTTCCATTAGGGAAGATCATGGCAGCCCAGTTGTCCGATCCTGCTTTCATTTATGGCACAAATGAAATAGTCACCCACGTTGACTGGATGGCATACGGCTGGGTGTACCTTTTTGCGGCTATGATCGGCTTTGCAACCACGATTGCTGAACCATCTCTTATTGCTGTGGCCTATAAGGCCAATGAGGTATCGGCGGGAACAATTTCCACGTGGGGATTACGCATTACCGTAGCCATTGGGGTTGCGTTTGGAATTAGTCTTGGAACCTTTCGAATTGTGACTGGAACCCCGCTGTATTTGTATATTCTTGTGGGGTATGTGATTGTTATTGTACAAACGATATTTGCACCTAAAACAATCATTGCTCTGGCCTATGATTCTGGGGGAGTCACGACTTCCACCGTAACTGTACCACTTGTAGCAGCACTAGGGTTGGGGCTTGCGTCCACAGTTCCTGGAAGAAATCCAGCCCTCGATGGCTTTGGTCTTATTGCTTTTGCCAGTCTTTTCCCAATTATTGCAGTGATGGGCTATGCGCAGTTGATGGACTGGAAAACAAAACGTAGTATTAATACTAACGGAGATATATAATGCGTTTTAAAATGATTTTATCCTCGGTGAAGCCAGATATTACCGATACAATTGTTGATGCTGCAAAGGCATCAGGTGCCACGGGAGCTACTATTATTCCGGCACGCGGTACCGGTATTCGTGAGGCCAAAAGTTTTTTTGGCCTGTCGCTCGAAGCACAGACAGATATTATTATGTTTCTTGTCGAAGAACACTGCGTTGAACCAATTCTTGATGCGATACGAGAATCGGGAAAATTTCATGAACCTGGAACGGGTATCGCTTTTGTCCTTCCGGTTGAGCATGTCGTTGGGCTGGAAAGCCAGATGGAGAAGTTTAAAAATGAAGTTCGTGAAAGCTACTTTTAAGAGATGTTGAGTTTTAGTACATTAAAAATTTTTTCGAAGTCTGCGCTTATCTCGTGTTTTTTCGAAAAGAATTTCGTGAAGGTACTTATGCCGGCTTACCGTTCATCACCGGTGTTAGTTATGTCTATTTTTACTGCCGGAGGTGTTTGTGGTGTCTGAAGAAAATTCAATAATACGAGCAGAGGATGTTCTGGAGAAGAGGGTTGTATTCATTGATGGTATAGCCACAGCAAGGGACGCAGCTGCGAAAATGCGTGCTGAAGGGTGCAGATGTCTTCTTGTTGAAAAACGACATCCCGATGATGCCTGGGGTATTGTGGTTGTGCAGGATTTTATCAAAGGAGTGCTCGTTGCCGGTCGTTCTCCAGCAGAAGTCAATATATATGAGATCATGACAAAACCAGTGATCACCGTGCCTGCTGATATGGATATCCGCTATGTTGCCCGCCTTCTCTTCCATGCCGGTATCCGAAGGGCACCGGTGGAGAAAAATGGAGACATTATAGGCGTGATTTCCCTCTCTTCATTGATTCTTGATAATGAACTTTTTTAATCGTACCCGGTAAAAATGACCATAAGTGATATACCAGTCCCGGTCTGTGCGACCTGTGGAGAATCTGGAAGCGGACAGTTTGTAAATGGTGAGACATTCTATGTGTGTGGAACCTGTGGCACTGAGATGAGATATAGGCCTGCTGGAGAACTGTTGAATTCCGGCAGCAAGAAAGCAATAGAAAATAATGGCTGGGCCATGAGTTTCTCCGTGAGGAGCTCTGAACTTTATTCTGGCCGGGCAATGTTTCTATTAGGTATTGTTATCGTGATATTAACCCTTTCATTTCTTTGGATAGGGAAACTCGAAAGCGATGCTGCTCTCTGGAGCATCGGCTCAGGAATTCTTCTGAGCATCCTTGGTAAAAGAAAATCGATTAAGCAAAAGAAAAAAACCCAGACGATTCTCGCCCAGTATCCGTATTGGAAGAAATAAAGAACAGGATCGCTGTAACTATTCACCGAAATTGAGTTTGAGCCGGAATTGCATAACGAATAAGCTGGTAGGAAACTGGGGACATGAGCCAATTCGTTTTTGTCTTTTGAATTGGAATCGTGTCCCCAGATTCCGTTGCGCCGTTTCATAGCATGGTGAATAGTTACGAACCACCTTATATCCAGCATACGTATTTAATTCTTTTCACTGCCTGCTCGTTTCCCTCGTGGTAATGTCATTTATTGTAAAGGGTTTCACGGGGTGTAAGAGGAACAAGGGCTTGCTTGGGTATTTTACTCTGGACATTTGTATGAAAAGCGTTAAAAGAGCAGAGCTGAGAGCAGCTTGTTTGGGAATCCTCACTGGGCAGCGAGGAAGTGTTGGGAAGGTATTCAAAGAGGTTAGGGCCAAAATAAAAAAAGGTCTGTAATCAAGTACGATTACAGACCCTAATTTGATTTGGTGCCGAAGAGAAGACTCGAACTTCCACGAGCATGCGCCCACTAGACCCTGAACCTAGCGCGTCTACCAATTCCGCCACTTCGGCAACGCTGGTAAATATGCTTGTCCTGAGGGGATTTGTCAAGACTTTCTTCATGGTAATGCCAAAAAAGAACAACTTTAATAATTGAAGAATATAATAACCAAATGAAGATATACAGAGACCTGAACCAGATTACAGAATCTTTTCCCAACGCCTGTGTTACCATCGGTAATTTTGATGGTGTTCACTTGGGGCATCAACTTCTTTTTGGTGAAGTTGTTCAACGGGCGTACCGCTGCAATGGTACCAGTGTGGCAGTAACCTTTGATCCACATCCTCTTCAAGTGCTGCGTCCGCAGGGGATAAAACTTATTTCCACCTGTGAGCAGAAAATAGAGCTTATTGAGCATGCCGGAATTGATGCCTTGGTCATTATTCCATTTTCCATGAAATTCGCAGCTATCACGGCCCACCATTTTGTCGATGATATCCTCTTGGAGACCATAGGGGTGAAGGAGCTTGTTGTCGGCTATGACTACGCTTTTGGAAAAGGCCGGGTAGGCAATATTGATTTCCTCAAAGAGCAGGGCGCGGCAAAGGGGTTTTCTGTGACGGTGGTGGATGCCCATTATGAACAGGATTTTCTGGTGAGCTCTACAAAGGTGCGGGAATTGGTTGCCGATGGCAGAATGGCAGATGCCAGGACACTCCTTGGAAGATATTATCAGATTAGGGGAGAGGTTCAGTTGGGACAGCAGCGTGGCGGCAAGGAGATTGGATTCCCCACTGCAAATCTGAATATGGATAAAGAAGATCTTATTCCGAAGATGGGTGTTTACGTGTGCCAGGCGATTTGCGAAGGTAAATGCTATGGTGGTGTACTGAATATCGGGGTGAACCCTACCTTTGGTGAAGATCGTCTGGTGGCAGAAACTCATATCTTTGATTTTAATCAGGATATTTATGGGAAACCCATGAAGGTGAATTTGTTGCGGTTTTTGCGCAGTGAGGTGAAGTTTTCAGGGATTAAAGAACTATCTGCTCAGATTGCAAAAGATGTCATCCAGGCAAAGGAGATTTTGACAGTGCAACAGCAAGAACTGACTCTCTCCTGTGAAGAACATTTTAACAGGTAGCCCCAATGCTTCCATTGAAGTTCAATATTTTCTCCTTGCATGTCAGCGGATGGTGTCTATAGTGTAGTCGCTTCGGCTTTATGAGGAAGAAACAAGTGTTATATTTTGAGGTACAGGTCGCCTAGGAATTTTACTTTAAAATGTAATACTTTAAAACATACTGATTCAGAGGAATGCCATGTCAGAAGAAAATACTATTGAGAATTTGACCGAAGATTTGCCAACGGTTATTGCAGAAATGGAAAAAAAGTGTAAACAGAATCCGGATAATGTTGTTACCTTACATCATCTTGGGCTTGTTTATATGAAGGCTGGCAGAATCGACGAGGCCATTGAGTCTCTTGAGAAGTGTCTTGTTATTGATGAGCAGGCGAATCAACCAATGATCAACCTTGGAGCCATTTATTTCGGTCAGGGAAATCTGGATAAGGCTCAGGAATTGAATGAAATGGCGATTAAGGCTCAGCCCGATACTTCAGCACAGGCCCATGCGAACCTTGGGCTTATCTGGCAACATCGCAATGAGTTGGATAAATCCATTGCCTCCTATGAAAAAGCCATACAGTATGATCCTAAGCTTGCCTCTGTCTGGATGAATCTTACCTCTGTGCTTACCATGAAGGGTGAGGATGAGCGCGCCTTAAAGGCAGCCACCAAGGCAACTGGGCTTGAACCCGATTCGGCTCTTGCACAGAACAATCTGGCTGTGGCCCTCTTTTTCAGTGGTGACTATGCAACTGCAATGAACCACGTAGAGAAAGCCAAGGAACTTGGCTATTCCGTAGACCCTAAATTTATTGCCGGTCTGGAAGAAAAACTGGCCTAGAGTTATGAAAAATCCAAAAATTACCACTGCTCCCTGGTGTCCGTTCTGCGGCCAGAAAGTGGGTCGGGCCACAGATGCCATTGAACGAAAAATGCAGGAGTTTCAGGTTGGCCGCTGTCAGTGTGGCGCTGTTTATACCTGTGATCCCACCGGACATAATATAGGATCTGCAATGGTTGAGACACTTGTCTTTGCCTGCAATGATAATTGGGATTTTGCCTGGGATTTAATGCCCGAGGATGATTACCTGACCGGCCGGGTGGAAGACTACGATGAGACCACTCATCAGGTGGTAAATACAAAAAATATTGATGGACGACCCGTCCGCGGTGTTCTCTATTTTGTCCGTCTCCATACTGAGATTGCAGAGATTGCTGCGCGGGTTAGAGAGAAGAAAGATATATTAGCACGCGAGGCCACGACGCCGATATTGGCTGATGCCGTTGAGGCAATCCCGACTCCCGAACCACAACTTGATCCCAAACGGGTGAAGATCAAAGCCACCAAGAAAGGAGTCCAAGAGGCACGGGATAGGGGCGATATTGATACTCTGGTGAACCTTTGTTTTGATAACAGAAAGACTCTTCGGCTCCTGCAGCGCTTGTTGTATGATGTTGATGAGGCGCGGCGCTGGGAGACAGCCTGGATTATAGGTCAGGTCTGTTCGCGTGTGGCTACTAAGATGCCGGGGCAGGTATCCGAATTGATTCATCGTCTTTTTGAGGCATGCTCCGATTCGGCAGCTGCTCCCTGGGGAATGATTGAAACGCTGGGTGAGGTTATATCAGGGCGACCCGATGTCTTTGGCGCTTTCACCAGGCATCTCTTGAATTATATGGGGGATGACTCCACTCAGGTTCAGGTTGTCTGGGCCCTGTCAAAAATTGCTGCTAAGAGACCGGATCTGATTCGGGAAACACCTTTTTTCAATCTGTTTCATTTTCTGCAACATCCTAAGCCCGAGATGCGGGGCATTGTGGTGCAACTGCTTGGTCGGATCAGGGCCAGCGAGGTGAGTATGCAGCTTATGGAACTCAGCAACGATCAGGAAAAACTGATAATTTGGGAAGATAGAAGTCCGGTAGAATATACAATTGCGGAGCTGGTACAGGTTGCATTGAAACAGATCAGTGAGGGAGATAAAAAAGATGATAAGTAATATTCAGCCCATGGGCGATATAAAGAAAGTTGACCAGAAGGAAGGAAAAAAACGATCCTCTGACCCTATTCAGGCAGAGTATGATGATGGTATAGAGTTTTTAAAAGAAGATGATCTCACTCAGGCAGCTGTTGCTTTCCATAATGTTCTGCGTGCCTATGAGGAGAAAAAACATCAGGACGGAATTGCCAACGCTTCCAATCAGCTTGGGAATGTGTGTCTTGCAAAGGGTGAGTTTGAAAAGGCCAAAAAGCATTATCAGCGTGCCTGGAGTATATGTGATCGTTTTGATGATCCCATGAGTCTCCTTGCTCTTTCCATGCAACTGGTTACTGTCCATCGTGGTTTGAACGATACTGCCAAAGCACTTGAAGTTTGTTTTGACATGCTCGATACTCACAGCCTGAATAACAATCCACAGGGGACCGTTGCAACCCTGCAGACCGTAGCAGATATTTATCTGGGCCAGGATGACAAGTTAAAAACTGCTGATACTTACCGTACCATTGCCTCTATTCACACTAATTTCAAACATAAGAATATTGCCGAGAAGTTTATAAGCAGGGCAAAAGAGCTGGAAGCGGAAGTCCAAGCGTGAAGAAAATAGACGGAAACTCATGTTTACAGGGATAATAGAGGGAACCGGAAAGTTGCTTGGCAGGCGTAATGCAGGTGGCGGGATGGTTTTTGACCTTCAGGCGGATTTTGATCTCACGGATCCTCAAGAAGGTGAGTCCATCGCCGTGAACGGGGTCTGTCTTACCGCATATAATATAGTTGGGCGGAAGTTTAGCGTTGATGTCTCGCCCGAGAGTCTTTCTCGAACTATCCTTGGTCGTATCAGTGTGGGGGGAACCGTAAATATGGAACGGGCTCTTCAACTGACTGATCGGCTTGGTGGTCATATCGTTTCAGGTCATGTCGATTGTGTAGCGACGGTTCGCGAATGTCAGCCAAAGGGTGATTTTACTCTGTATACATTTTCTTTTCCTAAAGAATTTGGCCGTTATGTTATTGAGAAAGGATCCATCACCATTAATGGGGTGAGTCTTACTGTAAATAGTTGTACCATGGAAACCTTTGAGGTTTCCATTATTCCTCATACCCTTCAGGTGACGACCCTTGGAGTGCTCAAACTGGGAAGTGAAGTGAATATCGAAGTGGATATTATAGGCAAGTATGTTGAAAAGATGCTTCTTCCAAGGGAGTCAGGGGATACAAATCCTGCTCCAGGAAATACAATTAATCCGGCATTTCTTGTAGAAAATGGATTTTTTTAACGTTTGAGAGTTTATCCTTAGTCCCTAGGACTAAGTGATAGAATCTCTGTAATTATAGGTAAGATAAACTCGTAAAAAGCTAAAACTATAGATGGAGAGTTTTTACGACGCCATCAAGTAAAACTAATTTAAAAGGTTGATTGTTATGGCAGTAAGTTCAATTGATGAAGTTATAGAAGATATTAAAGCCGGTAAAATGGTTATTCTGGTTGATGATGAAGATCGTGAAAATGAGGGTGATCTCTATATGGCAGCATCTGCCGTCACCCCCCAGGCGATTAATTTCATGGCCACCCATGGCAGAGGATTGATTTGCCTGACTTTGAGTTCAGAGTTGATTGATAAGCTGGAACTGCCTATGATGGTTTCTGATAATAAATCACCCTACGGGACAGGATTTACAATCAGCATCGAGGCAACAACTGGAGTGACCACTGGGATTTCTGCTGCGGACAGAGCACGTACCATTGAGGCTGCAGTTGCCCCGGATGCCAAGCCCAGTGACATTATCAGCCCCGGCCACATCTTTCCCCTTCGTGCCCGTGAAGGGGGAGTTCTTGTTCGTCTTGGTCAAACTGAAGGATCTGTCGATTTATCTCGTCTTGCAGGGCTTACTCCAGCAGGAGTAATCTGTGAGATCATGAAAGAAGACGGGACCATGGCCCGTATGCCGGACCTTGAAATCTTTGCAGCGGAGCATGATCTGAAAATATGTACCATCGCAGATCTTGTTGCCTATCGCCTGCGTGAAGATATTCTTGTGCATCGTGCAGCCGAGGCCAGGATTCCAACGGAACATGCCGGGGAATTTACAGCTATTGTCTACAAAAATGACGTTGATGATTTTGAACATCTTGCCCTTGTTAAAGGGACGATTGATCCTGAAAAAAAGGTGCTTGTTAGGGTTCATTCCGAATGCCTGACTGGAGATGTGTTCGGCTCAGCCCGTTGTGATTGTGGTGATCAACTTCATGCTGCCATGCGCATGATCGATCAGGAAGGGACTGGTGTTGTTCTGTATATGCGCCAGGAAGGACGGGGCATCGGTCTGGTGAATAAGCTGAAAGCCTATACTCTACAGGATGAGGGGATGGATACCGTCGAGGCTAATCACAAGCTTGGTTTTAAGGCTGATCTTCGTGACTATGGTATAGGTGCTCAGATTCTACGTGATTTGGGTGTTCGGAAGATGAGCCTGCTTACCAACAATCCTAAAAAAATCATTGGCCTTGAAGGCTATGGGATTGAAGTAGTTGATCGCTTTCCCATTGAAATGCTGGCCAGTGAAGAAAACAAAGGCTATCTCCAGTGCAAGCGTGATCGGATGGGGCATTTGATTGAAGTTGATTAAGATTAATTTATAACGATTTAAATTCAGAATAGAAACGAAGGACATCGAAAAGTATGGCTAATTATATTGAAGGAAATTTGAAGGCAGATGGAAAAAAATTCGGAATTATTGTTGCCCGATTTAATTCATTTATTTGCGAAAAACTTCTTGAAGGCGCACTCGATACGCTGCTCAGATCTGGGGCAGCCGATGATGATATTGATGTTGTTCGAGTTCCCGGTGCATTTGAGATTCCCCTCATTGCTAAGAAAATGGCCAATTCTCAAAAGTATGATGCCATAATCTGTCTTGGTGTTGTTATCCGTGGTGCTACGCCACATTTTGATGTGGTTGTCAATGAGGTGTCGAAGGGATCTGCTCAGGTTGGACTTGAGACCGAGGTACCTGTTCTTTTCGGTGTGTTGACCACTGAGACCATTGAGCAGGCAATTGAACGCTCGGGAACCAAGGCTGGTAATAAGGGCTCAGACGTGGCTATAGCCGCAATTGAAATGGCGGATCTGGTGTCTAAGTTTCAATAGGGAACACCATTTACTGTAATTTTTTACTCCCGTTGCTTGGTCAAAAAAGTAACGGGAGTATCCTTTTTCAATGGATAGAATCCCTTTGATTTTTTAACCTTAAACTTGTTTGTTAATTGCTATGGGCGTACGTCGAAAGTCACGTGAGGCTGTTTTACAGTTTCTCTTTCAGGATGATTTTTTAGGATTTGAGGCTGGAGTTGATCTGGATCTGGCCAGTCGTTTTGTTGATTTCTGTTCATTGTACGATGTGCAGAAAAAGGCACGTCCCTATGCAGTGGAATTACTTGAAGGCGTATATGCCACGCGTGCAGATGTTGATGCCGTTATTGCAAAACATGCGAGCAATTGGCGGCTGGAACGTATTGATATGACTGATCGGAATATTCTCCGAATTGCAGCCTATGAGATGATATATTGTAAAGACGTTCCCCCTGAAGTTGCCATTAACGAAGCTGTGGAAATTGCCAAGCGTTTCTGTGCCGGTGAGTCAGCGTCATTTATAAATGGCGTTCTTGATGCCGTGAGGGCAGGGCTTAGCAAGTAGTATTCTCTAACCTTTTTTTTAAAAAAGTCCAGTAGTCGTTTCCCTTTCCGCTTTACTTGCCATCTTGCAATTTTCAGTAAATCGATTACATCATTTGCTGGATATTTTGATTTTCCTCCCTCCTTTTTTAATTTTTAACCGTAGTGACAGACCATGGTACAAGTCATCAAGAAAACCAGACCCGGCTTGAAGCAGGAGGCCGTTGCCGTTTTAGGGATATTTTTGTCTCTCTTTCTTTTCCTGAGCCTTGCATCCCCATATTTTTCCAGTGACGGAAATTGGGGGGGAGAGATAGGAACGCTTATTGCCCAGATCCTCACAGGTGTCACGGGATGGGGAGCCTATCTCCTCTCGGCTTTACTGTTGCTCTTATCTTTTTTGTTTTTCAGCCCAAGAATGTCCTTTGAACGTTTGCCCCAGATTACTGCTGGGCTGACTGGTGCGGTGCTTTCTTCCTGTGCCCTGTTCTCGGCTTTGTCTCTAAGGGAGTTGGCACCGCTTGAAGCAGGTGGAGTTGTAGGGAAAACAATTTTTACTGTTATGAAATCACTCGTCGGCGGGCCGGGAAGTGTGCTCTTCCTGCTACTGATCTTTCTTGTATCCATCATGCTGTCAACTCAATTTTCCCCCTATCAACTCAGTGCCTTTCTCTGGAGCATGATCAAGAAAACCGGGCGTGGAATTAAGAATCTCTTCGTCTTTGGTAATGAGAAAAGAGTCATTCGCAACGAGGCCATGAAGAGAGCTAAAGTTGCTGCGGCTCAAAAGAATGAGCTCAGGAAAAAACCCGTAATTGTCACTAAGAAAAACGAGGATACTACGGTAACCGGCCCATCTCTTGGAATGCCAGTGGTAAAAGAACTCAGCAAATCTCCTGAAGTGTCCGAGGATGATGACTTCTCCGCTCGTCCCGTGGCCCGTGGAGACTGGAAACTTCCACCTATCAGTCTCCTTGAAAAGAAAAGTAAGCATGGGGAAGAGGTGGATAAGGAAGTTTATTATCAGGTTTCGAAACAGCTTGAACAGAAATTAAAGAATTTTGGTGTTTCCGGGAAGGTGGTGGGGATATCTCCGGGGCCCGTGGTTACAACCTACGAATATTCCCCGGCTGCAGGGGTGAAAATTAATAAAATTGCCGGACTTGCCAATGATCTAGCACTCGGGCTCAAGGCCCAATCGGTTCGAGTCGTTGGTTCGGTTCCAGGTAAGGCAGCACTTGGTATTGAGATACCAAATCCCAATCGTTCCGTGGTGTATATCAGGGAACTATTGGCATCAGAGGAGTATCGAAGGGTTGAGGATAAATTAGCCATTGTACTCGGACTTGATGTGGTTGGGGCTCCCTCAATTGTAAATCTTGCCAAGATGCCGCATCTTCTGATCGCTGGTTCAACCGGATCCGGAAAGAGTGTGGCTATTAATACTATAATTGCTTCGATTCTGTACAATGCAACTCCTGAAGAGGTGCGCTTGTTAATGGTCGATCCAAAACGTATTGAACTTTCAGGATACGAGGGGATTCCCCATTTACTCCATCCAGTTGTGGTGGAGCCAAAGCTTGCTTCGCGTGCTCTTTTGTGGGCCGTTCGTGAGATGGAGAGACGCTATAAATTACTCGAACTGGCCAAGGTGAAAAGTTTTGACTCGTATAATGAAACGGCAGAGGAAAAACTTCCTTATATCGTGATCATTGTTGATGAGCTTGCTGACCTGATGATGGTGGCCTCAAAGGATGTTGAATCTTCCATTGCCAGACTTGCTCAGATGGCAAGGGCGGCAGGGATGCATCTGATCCTTGCGACTCAGAGACCATCGGTTGATGTCCTTACTGGTCTTATAAAGGCCAATTTCCCCACCAGAATTTCTTTTAAGGTTTCATCAAAGATTGATTCAAGGACTATTCTTGATACTTCCGGCGCCGAGCATCTGCTCGGCAACGGTGATATGCTCTATCTCGCAAACGGCTCTTCGGGCCTGCAGCGGGTTCATGGGGCCTATATATCGGAAGCGGAAACCGAGGCGATTATCACCTTCTTAAAAGACCAGGGAAATGCCAGCTATGATGAATCGGTTACCGCCGCTGTGGAGGATGAGGGAAGTGGTGGCGATGAAACAGGGGATGAAGACTATGATGAGCGCTATGATGAAGCGCTGAATCTGGTTTGCGAATCCGGTCAGGCATCAATTTCCATGGTGCAAAGGCGACTTCGAGTAGGGTATAATCGGGCAGCCAGAATGATTGAAATGATGGAAAAAGAGGGAGTAGTTGGTCCGGCAGATGGCGCAAAGCCACGTGAGGTTTTCGCACGTAAGGATTACACTTCTGAGCTTAGCTGATAGCGGTTGAATTTTCTTGACAATTTTTTGGCAACAATATATACATTCTAACTGGTAAAAAATGAGTGACTGTTCATTTAGTGGGTTGTATTTGCTAGGTCGGCGTAACTTGTTGAAACCCTGTAGATTTGTGTTGGTGGAGCATTATTGAAAAGCCAGACTTTTTTTTGATGTTCTTTTTTTTAGAGGTATAGTTGGCCCGGACTGTTTCCGGGTCGCAAAAGTAAATTAACTGAGGAGGTAGTTTAATGCCAAGTTATGTAGATCCTGAGAAGTGTGATGGATGCAAAGGTGGCGACAAGACAGCATGTATGTACATCTGTCCTAACGACCTGATGGTTCTTAACAAAGAGGAAATGAAAGCATATAACCAGGAACCTGATGCATGCTGGGAATGTTACTCTTGTGTTAAAATCTGTCCACAGGGCGCAATCTTTGTTCGTGGATACGATGACTTCGTACCCATGGGCGGCCAGGTTCACCCAATGCGTAGTGCAGATTCCATCATGTGGACCGTTAAGTTCCGTAACGGTAACATGAAACGTTTCAAGTTCCCTGTTCGTACTACTGCTGAGGGCGCTGCAAATGCCTACCCTGGTGATAAAGGTGCTAACCTGGATGACGAGTGTCTGCTTCTCGAAGCCGATCTGCCGACCCCTAAATAATTCTCGTCTTGAAGTGTTTGAGAAGAATTAATTGAATTATTTTTAAAACCTTTTGAATCTAATATAAGGAGATTTGAATATGGCGTTACCAAATAAACCTATGGGCGAGCTGAATGCCGTCGTCGACCCCGCGATCGTTGAACATGATGTTGATGTTCTCATCGTTGGTGGTGGTATGGCTGCGTGCGGTACTGCATTTGAGATCAAGAAGTGGGCTAGTGATGATCTTAAAATTACCCTCGTTGACAAAGCATCCATGGAACGTTCCGGTGCTGTTGCTCAGGGGCTTTCTGCTATCAATACTTACATTGGTGAGAATCCAATCGAAAACTACGTAAAGATGGTTCGTAATGACCTGATGGGCGTTGTTCGTGAAGATCTTATCTATGACTGTGGTCGTCACGTTGATGAGTCTGTAAAACTGTTCGAAGAATGGGGCCTCCCTATTTGGAAGAAAGATGCAGATGGTGAGAACCTTGACGGTTCCAAGCCTGCAGCTACCCTGCGTGAAGGTGGAACTCCTGTACGTACCGGTAAATGGCAGATCATGATCAACGGCGAGTCTTACAAGTGTATCGTTGCTGAGCCTGCTAAAGCCGCACTTGGGGAAGAAAACTGTCTTGAGCGTATTTTTATCGTAAAAATGCTTCTTGATAAAACCAAAGCTAACCAGATCGCTGGTGCTGTTGGTTTCTCTACCCGTGACAATACCGTTCATGTTTTCCGTTGCAAGACTGCTCTCGTAGCTTGTGGTGGTGCTGTAAACATCTTCCGTCCCCGGTCTACCGGTGAAGGTAAAGGTCGTGCATGGTACCCAGTATGGAATGCTGGCTCCACCTACACCATGTGTGGTCAGGTTGGTGCTACCATGACCATGATGGAAAATCGTTTCACCCCAGCTCGTTTTAAAGATGGGTATGGACCTGTTGGTGCGTGGTTCCTTCTTTTCAAAGCTAAAGTACAGAACGGTCTTGGTGAGTTCTATGCAAACAGCGACGCAGTAAAAGATGAGCTTGGAAAATTCATGCCTTATGGTGCTTCTGCAGTTACTCCTACCTGTCTTCGTAATCACCTCATGATCAATGAGCTGAAAGAAGGCCGTGGACCTATCTACATGGCTACCGATGTTGCTCTTAACGCCTTCCTTGATGAGCGTAAAGATGCTGGTATGAATGAGAAAGATCTCAAGAAATTCTGGAAACACCTTGAGTCTGAAGCTTGGGAAGATTTCCTTGACATGTCCGTTGGACAGGCTGGCCTTTGGGCTGGTGCCAACGTTGAGCCTGAGAAAGTAGGTTCTGAGATCATGCCAACCGAACCTTACCTTCTTGGTTCTCATTCAGGTTGTTGTGGTATCTGGTGCTCTGGTCCAGATGAAGACTGGGTCCCAAGTGTTGATGGAACTCGTGCTCATCAGTACAAATGGGGATACAACCGTATGACCACAGTTGACGGACTCTTCACCGCAGGTGATGGTGTTGGTGCTTCTGGTCATAAGTTCTCCTCTGGTGCTCATGCTGAAGGACGTATTGTTGCTAAGCAGATGGTTAAATTCTGTCGCGACAACGCAGACTTCAAACCAGAACTGAAGCAGACCGCTCAGGAACTTGCTGACGAGATCTACGCTCCAGTTAGACTGTACAATGAGCATGTTGGTGCTTCCACTAGCTCTAATGTTAACCCCAACTTCTGCAAGCCTGCAGGTATCATGATGCGTCTCATGAAAGCTACCGATGAGTATGGTGGTGGTGTTGCGACATACTACATGACCTCTGGTAAACTGCTGGGAATCTGTATGGATCTCCTTCAGCTTCTTCGTGAAGATGCAGAGAAAATGGCTGCCGGCGATCTGCATGAGTTGATGCGCGCTTGGGAGAACTACCATCGTATCTGGTGTGTTGAGATGCACATTCGTCACATCCAGTTCCGTGAGGAATCCCGCTACCCAGGATTCTACTACAGATCTGATTTCCCAAGTGTTGATGACGAAAACTGGAAATGTTTCGTTAACTCTACTTTCAACCCAGAGACTCAGGAATGGCTCTGTGAGAAAGTTGAGTGTATCAACATCGTAGAGACCGACCCCTGGATCTAATCCAAGGCTGTAGTAAGTCATAAGTAAGTAAAAAATCTCCAGAGATCTTCGGATCTCTGGAGATTTTTACTATGTGGTACTTGTGGTTGACTGGAGCAAAGGAGGAATAGATTTCCCTTTATTCTGGTGAGTTACAATGTTGAAAAAAAGAGCCTTTGATTCTTCAATTTGGTTGATTGTAAATTAAAGCGCACTTAATGATGGTTGTTTTTAACTGTTAGGATGTGTGTTTTCGAAGGTAAATATTAAGAGTACTAATGGAGGTTGGTATGACTGACGAGCAAGGCACTTCCGGTGCGATTTTGGTCGTAGGCGGTGGTATCAGCGGGCTCACTGCAGCCCTTGAAGCCGCTGAAGTCGGTAATGATGTGTTTCTGGTCGAAAAGAATGCATATTTCGGTGGCCGTGTAGCACAGCTGAACCAGTATTTTCCCAAGCTTTGTCCCCCAAGCTGTGGGCTGGAAATTAACTTTAAACGTATCAAGGATAATCGTCGTATCCGTACCTACACCATGACAAGTGTTACAGCTGTCTCTGGTGGACCCGGAAATTACGAAGTTACCCTCGAAACCACGCCTCGCTACGTGAATAGCAACTGCACTGCCTGTGGTGAGTGTGCAGATGCCTGTCCCGATGAAATGGACAACGAATTTAACTTTGGAATGAATAAATCCAAAGCAGCATATCTCCCCCACGAGATGGCGTTTCCTCGTCGCTATGTGATCAATAAAGATGCCCTTTCTGATGCGGGCGCTGAAGCTGTGAAGGCATCCTGTAAATATGGTGCAGTTGATCTTGATATGGCGACTGAATCAAAAACCATCAATGTCTCTTCCATCATCTGGGCCACCGGGTGGACTCCTTACGATCCAACCAAAATGGACAACTTGAAGTTTAACGAGTCCGACGCCATAGTTACCAATATGATGATCGAACGTATGGCTGCCCCTGGTGGTCCTACCGATGGAAAAATCCTTCGCCCTGGCGATAATAAAGAGCCTGAGTCTTTTGGATTTGTTCAATGTGCTGGGTCTCGTGATGAGAATCATCTTGAATTCTGTTCGTATATCTGCTGCATGGCCACATTCAAACAGATGACCTATATCAGGGAACGTTATCCTGAAGCAAAAATTTACGTTTTCTATATTGACCTTCGTACTCCTGGTAAGTATGAGAAATTCCGTGAAAAACTGATGAAGGACGAGAATTCCACTTTTATCAAAGGTAAAGTTGCCGAAATCATTCCAGAGTCCGATGGTTCTGTAACCGTTGTTGCTGAAAATGCAGTAACCGGAGAAAAAATTAAACAGAACGTTGATATGGCAGTTCTTGCGACTGGTATGCAGCCATCTCTTGCTGCAAATGGTACTCCTGTTACTCTTGATACGGATCCAAGTGGTTTTGTTAATTCAAATCCCGAGACCGGTATTTTATCCGCAGGCTGTGCATGCAGAGCTGCTGATGTTGTTACAAGCAATCAGTCAGCAACCGCTGCTGCCCTGAAGGCAATTCAGGTTTCAAGGAGGTCATAATCAATGGATAAGAAAATTTGTACCTATATATGTACAGGTTGTGGCATCGGAGAGGCTCTCGATATTGAGGAGCTTTCCGGCGTAGTAACCGGTGAAATGTCTCAGGAATGTAAGACTCATGCTTGTCTTTGTGGTACTGAAGGACGTGCATTCCTTGAGAATGAAAAAAGCGCAGAAGGCGTTAATACCTTTACTATCTGTGCCTGTTCTCCTCGTGTTATGCAGAGTGAGTTTGACATGGGTGATGATACCATTACTGTCCGTGCGAACTTGCGTGAGCAGGTAATCTGGACCGCAGGTACTGCCGAAGAGGGTCAGGAAGATACCCACAAGGAATATCTCCAGGAGACTGGTTCTGACTATGTTCGTATGGCGTGTACCCGGGCATCAAAAACTGAGATGCCGGAAGCCTATGAAATGGAGTCTATGAATAAGGATATCCTTGTTATGGGTGGTGGTATTGCTGGTATGACAGCAGCAATTGAAGCTTCCAAAGCCGGATCCAAGGTAACCATTATTGAAAAAGCTGATGTACTTGGTGGTAAGGCAAATGGCTGGTTAAAGCAATTCCCAATGGCTTATCCCTTTGCAGAGCTTGAAGAAAACTCCATCGCTTCCATGATAGCAGAAGCCGAAGCTGATTCTAATATCACCATCAAAACAGCAACTGAAGTTGCTCGTATTGGTGGTGCTCCAGGTGCTTTTTTGGTTACTCTTAAGGCTGCTGGTACCAAATCCGAGTGGGATGCTCCTGCAAAGGTTGGTGTTGATGAACAGGATCTCATTGAAAAAGGTGAGATGGAAGATCCCAATGATGGGCTCCAAGCTTATGGCGTAGCAAATGAAGCGGCTGATAACTTCGGTGCTGTTGTTCTTGCCACTGGTTGGATTCCTGCTGATGTTTCAGAATATGAACATCTTGGATATGGCAGCAATGACAAGGTTGTGACCAATGCTGAGTTTGAAGTAATGGCTAAAACCGGCAAACTTGATGGACTCAACAGGGTTGCCTTTGTTATGAGCCCAGGTGGCGAAGAGCATGATGAGGATTTCCCCTATGCTAACTCCGTAACTTCCATGGTTGCGTTGAAACAGGCCAAGTATATTCGTGAGAGCAATCCTGATTCACAGGCATTTATTCTCTATCAGCATATGCGTACCCCAGGTAACATGGAGTTGTTCTATAAAGGTGTGCAGCAGGATGATGGAATCTTCATGACCAAGGCGTCGGTTACTGGTGTTGAAGGTGGAACCGTTCACGCAAAAGACACACTTCTTGGTGAAGATCTTGATCTGACTGTCGACCTTGTAGTACTTGCCGCTGGTATGGTGCCAACAACTAAAGATAACGACACCATTAATCTTGCCTATCGTCAAGGGCCAGCATTTCTTGATTTGGATTTATTTGACGGATATGCTGATTCCCATTTTATTTGTTTTCCTTATGAGACCCGCCGTACCGGTATTTATGCCTGTGGTGGTGTAAGAAAAGCAATGAATATGCAGGAGACCATGGACGATGCAACCGGTGCAGCTCTTAAAGCCATTCAGGCTATTGAGTCAGCTGATCATGGTGTTTCTGTTCATCCTCGTTCAGGTGACAAAACATATCCTGAATTTTTCATGCAGAGATGTACTCAGTGTAAACGCTGTACAGAAGAATGTCCCTTCGGTGCACTTGATGATGATGAGAAAGGAACACCTCTTCCAAACCCATCACGCTGTCGTCGCTGTGGTACCTGTATGGGTGCTTGTCCTGAGCGTATCATCGGCTTCAAGGATTACAACGTTGATCTTATTGGATCCATGATTAAAGCCATCGAGGTTCCAGAAGAAGATGACGATAAACTTCGTATCCTCATCTTTGCCTGTGAAAATGATGCCTATCCAGCACTTGATATGGCTGGTATGCGCAAACATAAGCTCAACCATATGATCCGCTTTATCCCGGTTCGCTGTCTTGGTTCTGTGAATATGGCCTGGATTCGTGACGCACTTTCTGCAGGACTTGATGGTGCTATGCTTCTTGGTTGTAAATATGGTGATGACTACCAGTGTCACTTTGTTAAAGGATCTGAAATTGCCAATAAGCGTATGGAGAATATTGGTGATACTCTTTCCACCCTCGGTCTTGAGCCTGAGCGGGTACGATCTGAATCTGTAGCTATTACAGATTACGATACAGTAGCTGGTCTTGTAAATGATTTTGTTGACGAGATTGTCGAACTTGGTCCGAACCCATTCAAAGGATTCTAATTCAGTCTGATAGTCAGATACTGGTGTGACTCTGCTTGCAAAAAAAGACGAACACCAGTACTTTGTCTATCTAATTGAAGACTAATATTTTTAATAATATTGTTAATAATATTGTTATACGACTTGGGAAGAGAACTGGAGGAGTAGAACCATGGATGTTCAACCGGATTTAGATTTTATCAGATATTTGAAAACAGCTGGTGGTGACACAATGAAAAAGTGTTACCAGTGTGCCACCTGTTCTGTAGTATGTCCACTGTCCACTGAAGAAAACCCATTTCCACGTCAGGAAATGATTTTCGCTGGATGGGGCATGAAGGATAAGCTTATTGCTGATCCCAACGTTTTTCTTTGTCATCAGTGTGGTGATTGTACAGCATATTGTCCTCGTGGTGCAAAGCCTGGTGATGTACTCGGTGCTATCCGCGCCTATGCCTACACAGCACTTGGATGGCCCACCGGTCTTGCAAAACTTGCTTCGACCGCTAAAGGTCTTCCAATGCTGATTGCAATTCCATCAGTAATTATTTTCGCCCTGTGGGCGATCTCCGGTGGAATGAAAATTCCTGGAGCGGAAGATTTTGCAGCTCATGGATATCAGCAATTCTTTGGTCACTGGGATTTCCACTGGTTGACAAAAAATGTTGCCTTTATTGATTTCTTTATGCTTGGTGCCGCTGGCCTTGCCGTTGTTGCCTCCTATAAGGGAATAACAAATATGTGGTCTCAGATGTGTGAACGGGAAGGGGTTGATGCAAATTTTAAACCTTCAATGGTTCAATTGGCTAAGGACTTTGTCTGGCCTGCCATCATTGAAATCGTTCAGCATAACCGTTTTAGAGAATGTGGCACAAATAGGAATCGTGAAACCGGTCATAAGCCACTGATGTATGCTTTCGGGGGACTCCTTATTGTTACCGCCTGGTCTGCATTTGCCAATGATATTCTTGGTCTGTGGATTCCTAGTCTTCATGGTCCCATGTCCGTATGGAACCCTGTAAAAATTCTTGCTAACGTCTCTGCTGTTGCAATGATTGTTGGGTGTGGAATTTTATGGATGAATCGTGCTAAATCTGAAGCAGAAGATAACATTACTCCCACATTCTATGATTGGTTCCTTATCTGGGAAATCATGGCTGTTGCTGTAACAGGTCTTCTCGCTGAAGTTGCTCGCTGGGCAGGACTCGCTGCTCCTGGTTACATCATTTATTTTATCCATCTTGTAACCGTTATGATGCTGTTTATGTATATGCCTTATACCAAGTTTGCTCACCTAATTTATCGCACAACCGTGATGACATTTGAAAGATACAGAGACAGTTCATTTGTTAAGAACCCTTTGGATCAATAGACTAAGGTTATAAATGATTTTTTTGAGGCTGTGTCTTCGGACACAGCCTTTTTTTTGTTTTATAACTATTCACCGAAATTGAGTTTGAGTCGGAATTGCATAACGAATACGCTGGTAGGAAACTGGGGACATGGACCCCATTCGTCTTTGTCTTTTGGATTGGGATTGTGTCTCCCGATACCTGATAAATATTGTGCAATTCAATAGCATGGTGAATAATTACCTTATTTTTACTATTACCTAGTCGACTAATTTTTAAGAGCGCCATAGCGTAATGTTTTCAATTTCCCTAGGATACGTATGATTGGATAGAGGTAGACACTGTTGCTAATTGTTCTTCTACATTAATACATCAATAGTACCGTTATGTTAAGGTGTTTTTTGTTGCGTTACGATATGTGATAACTTTAAAAGTGAAGAATTTTTACAGCTCAACTAAAATAAATATTGTAATTAAAAATTCTTTTGGGTATATTCTTTCAGCTTGTACGCTGGCGTAGCTCAATTGGCAGAGCACCTGATTTGTAATCAGGATGTTGCGGGTTCAAGTCCCATCGCCAGCTCCAGTTATACAAGATGTTTGGTTTATATATAATTATACTGTAAGGGGATCAGGTTGTTTTTGTTCATCGGTGTAAGGGAAATTAACCGATGAAGTGCTGTACTATAAATTGTTCTTAGAAGGATAGAACGATTTGTTTGGCATGAAATAAATGGAGGGGTTCCCGAGTGGCCAAAGGGAACAGACTGTAAATCTGTCGTCAGAGACTTCGGAGGTTCGAATCCTCCCCCCTCCACCACCTTGATTACTTTATGCAGACAAAGCAGATATTATTGCGGGAATAGCTCAATTGGTAGAGCATCAGCCTTCCAAGCTGAGGGTTGCGAGTTCGAGTCTCGTTTCCCGCTCCATACGATATCTGTTTTTTTTATTGCTTTTTTTAAGGCCCATATAGCTCAGTTGGTAGAGCGCATCCTTGGTAAGGATGAGGTCAACGGTTCAAATCCGTTTATGGGCTCCATTTTTCATCATTTTTTTATAGCTAATTAACGGCCAGAGGAGACTACGACTATGTCAAAGGAAAAATTTGAAAGGACTAAACCGCATGTCAATGTGGGTACTATCGGTCATATTGATCATGGTAAAACTACTCTGACCGCTGCTATTACTGCTGTACAGGCAACCAAAGGATACGCTGATTTTGTTGATTTCAGCAATATTGACAAAGCCCCTGAGGAAAAAGAGCGTGGCATCACAATCGCTACTGCCCATGTAGAGTATGAGACTGATAACCGTCACTACGCCCATGTGGATTGTCCTGGCCATGCTGACTATATTAAGAACATGATCACTGGTGCGGCGCAGATGGATGGCGCAATTTTGGTTGTTGGAGCCGATGATGGTGCCATGCCTCAGACTCGTGAGCATATCCTTCTTGCACGTCAGGTTGGTGTTCCTTCAATGGTCGTTTTTCTCAACAAGTGCGATATGGTTGATGACGAAGAACTCATCGAACTGGTAGAGATGGAACTTCGTGAGCTTCTCGATAAATACGATTTTCCAGGGGACGATACTCCAATCATCCACGGCTCTGCGCTGAAAGCTCTTGAAAACCCAAGCGATTCCGATGCTTCAAAATGCATCAACGAATTGCTGGAAGCTATTGACTCTTATGTTCCCGAGCCAAAGCGTGATGTTGATCAACCCTTCCTTATGCCAATTGAAGATGTTTTCTCTATATCCGGTCGTGGAACAGTAGCCACCGGTCGTGTAGAACGAGGGATTGTCCATGTTGGTGATGAGATTGAGATCGTTGGAATCAAAGATACCGTAAAAACTACCTGTACCGGAGTTGAAATGTTCCGCAAGCTGCTTGATGAAGGTCAGGCGGGTGATAATATAGGAGCTCTTCTTCGTGGAGTAAAGCGTGAAGATATTGAACGCGGTCAGGTTCTCGCTGCTCCCGGAAGTATCAATCCTCATACCAAGTTTAAAGCAGAGTGTTACATCCTTGGTAAAGACGAGGGTGGACGTCATACTCCTTTCTTTAATGGCTATCGTCCCCAGTTCTACTTCAGAACAACGGATGTAACTGGTGTTATCACACTTCCAGAAGGTGTTGAGATGGTAATGCCCGGTGACAACGTACACGTTGTTGGCGAGCTGATTACCCCGATTGCCATGGATGTTGGTCTTCGTTTTGCTATCCGTGAGGGTGGTAGAACTGTAGGTGCCGGCGTTGTTAGTGAAATCATCGAATAATTAACAATAACAAAACCACCTAAGGGCTTTGCTTCTCAGGTGGTTTTGATTTTAGGACTTATCATGAGAGATATCGTTACCCTTGCATGTGGTACATGCAAACGTCGTAATTATACGACGACCAAAAACAAAAGAAACACTCCAGGAAAACTGGAATTTAATAAATATTGTCCATTTTGCAGGACACACACACCACATAAAGAAACGAAGTAATTCGTTCTGTGCAGGCCAGTAGCTCTAATTGGTAGAGCGCCGGATTCCAAATCCGGATGCTGGGGGTTCGAGTCCCTCCTGGCCTGCCATTGACACGTGTGAGCTTAAGACAAGGTTAAAGCTGTATTTAACAGGAAATGGATAATCGAAATGGGTAAAAAGACAAAAGTTATCAAAAAGCGGGAAACGGAAAAAGAGAGTAAATCTCCTTTTTCACCCGCTCAAATTCGAATCTTTATTGATGAAGTTAAAGTCGAATTTACCAAAATTGTCTGGCCTGATAAAAAAACAACCATGGGACTTACCGGGGTTGTAATCGTCTTCTCTATCCTTGCCTCTGTTTATTTAGGCTCCGTTGATATGCTGCTTGGGAAACTTATTGACTCGGTTCTTCGTTAATTCGAAAAACTTCGTTTTTGTTTTCAATGATTCCCGCCTGACGTTATATATTTCAGGCATTACATTTTACTGATAATAAACTCATGGCAATAAACTGGTACATATTGCAGGTCCACTCGGGCTTTGAAGATAAGGTCAAGCTGACCCTTGAGGATAGAATCAGGAAACAGGGTCTTGAGGAATCGTTTGGAGAAATCCTCGTTCCAACTGAGCAGGTCGTTGAGATGATAAAGGGGAAGAGAAAAACCTCAGAGCGTAAATTCTTTCCCGGATATATGCTAGTTGCCATGGATCTTAATGATATTACATGGCATGTACTTCATGACAATATGCCACGTGTTGTAGGTTTTGTTGGTGACGATGAAAATCCAACGCCTCTTCCAGATTCCGATGCTCAAAAAATTATTGGTCGTATTCAGGATGGAGCAGAAGCACCAAGACCAAAGGTTATCTTTGAAATTGGAGAAGCTGTTCGGGTAACCGATGGACCTTTCGCCAACTTTCAGGGTGTGGTTGAGGAAGTGTTTCCTGAAAAGGGTCGCGTTAAAGTAATGGTTTCCATCTTTGGCAGGGATACTCCTGTTGAACTGGAATATATTCAGGTCTCAAACACCTGATTAAGCGTTTCAGAGTATTTGTGTAGTTTGAGAGATGCTCAGTATTTAATTAATCAAACAGACTCTCCAGCAGAGTAGGAGTAAGAAATGGCCAAGAAAATTTCGGCATACATAAAATTACAGATTCCGGCCGGAAAAGCCAATCCATCACCACCAGTTGGACCAGCACTTGGTCAGCATGGTGTAAATATCATGGAATTTTGTAAGGCATTTAACGCAAAAACACAGGCTATGGGTGACACTATTGTTCCTGTAGTTATCACTGTTTTCAGTGATAGATCATTCAGCTATATCACAAAAACACCTCCAGCATCTTTCCTGTTAATGAAGGCTGCTGGACTCAAAAAGGCTTCCTCGAATCCTAAAAGTGAACGTGTTGCTGAGATTAGTATGGATAAAGTAATAGAGATTGCTGAGATAAAAATGCCAGATCTCAATGCCTATGATCTTGATGCTGCAAAAAAAATAATTTCTGGTACTGCCAGAAGTATGGGAATTACTGTAGTTAACTGAAATTAATAGGTTCACAAGTTGTTAGGCTGAAGGGTTCTTTAATAAACCTTTTTTTTCTCTTTAGCCTTCTGTCTTAAAATCTATTTTTTTTAAATCTCAACATACTGCTGTGATCGAACTTTAGAAGAAAACGGTCTTGGAGAGTAGGAGGCTAATATGCCAAAACACGGAAAGAATTTCAGAAATAAAATTGAAAACTTGGATTGTACACTTCAGTACACTCTGGAAGATGCAGTTAAGCATGTTCTTGGCAGTTCATTTGCTAAGTTTGATGAAACCGTCGACATAGCCATGAAACTTGGCGTTGATCCTCGTCATGCAGATCAGATGGTTCGCTCATCGGTTGTTTTACCTCACGGAACTGGAAAAGAAACACGAGTGCTTGTTTTTGCCAAGGGTGAAAAAGAAGCCGAAGCAAGAGAGGCAGGTGCTGATTTTGTTGGTGGAGATGACCTGGTAGCAAAAATCAAAGATGGTTGGCTTGACTTTGATAAAACTGTTGCCACCCCTGATATGATGGGGACTGTTGGTAAAATCGGTCGAGTTCTTGGACCCAGAAATCTTATGCCAAATGCCAAACTTGGTACGGTTACTTTTGATCTTGCCAAAGTGATCCAGGAGATCAAGAGTGGTAAGGTTGATTTCCGTGTCGAAAAAACCGGTATCATTCACGCTGGAATTGGTAAATGTTCTTTTGGTGAGGAAAAGGTCTGTGACAATCTCAAAGCCTTTGTTGAAAAGGTTATTCAGCTGAAGCCTTCATCCGCTAAAGGTATTTACCTTCGTTCTGTTACCCTGAGCTCCACTATGGGGCCTGGAATTAAGCTCGATCCCATCGCATTGACTGCTGCAGTTAAGTAGCAAGGCGATTTTATATATTATATTGTATTTTTAGTATTAGTTGTATGTTTTATGAAAAATAGGTCGAAGACAGCAGGTTCCGCAAGGTTTAATCACAGTATGTGTCCTGCCGAGGCAATGATAAATATATCAGCTAGTTGATTTATATATCGTATCCGCTGTTTAGGGCCTTAGGATTGTTTTTATAGAAACTATTCCATTGAGGCACTTACCCCGACTAACTTTTTGTTTCCGGGGTTAGACTCTAAAGCGATTTGTTCAAAACACTGGATAAATCAAAAGAGTAATCTTAAACCGATTAAGGAGGAGTACTTTGAACCGTGACGATAAAACAGCAATAGTCTCCGAGTTGAATGATTCATTCAGCCGTGCCAAGTTTACTGTGGTAACTGATTATTGTGGTTTAACGGTTTCTGAGTTACAGGAGCTTCGCATAGAATTGCGTGGCTGCGATTCAGAAATACGAATTGCAAAGAATACTCTTCTGAAAAGGGCAGTAGCGGATACCGCCTGTGATGTTCTCATTGAGGATTTTACAGGAACCACAGCCGTTGTTTTGGGCTATGATGATCCGGTTGCACCTGCAAAGGCACTCACTAAATTTGCAAAAGCTCATGAGAAAATGCAGATTCGTGCTGCCGCCCTTGATGGAGAGAAAATTTCTTCAGAAGAAATGATTGCTCTGTCCAAACTTCCTTCCAAGGAAGCGCTTCTTGGACAGTTTCTTTCAGTTCTTAACAGCGTTCCCACAGGACTTGTCCAGGTACTTTCAGGAGTACCACGTACATTTCTTTACGGTCTGCAGGCACTTAAAGAACAGAAAGAACAGGCATAATTCTGATGATATTAAAGAATGGTTGCCGGAAATGCACACCATCACTTTTTAAAAGATTAAAATTAGAGGTATATAATAATGGCTGTAACAAAAGACGATGTAATTGATTTCCTTTCCAATATGTCCGTTCTCGAGCTTTCCGTGCTCATTAAGGATCTTGAAGAAAAATTCGGCGTTTCTGCTGCTGCACCTGCAGCAGTAGCTGTTGCCGGAGCACCTGCAGAAGGTGGCGAGGCTGCTGCTGAGCAGACCGAATTTGACGTAGTTCTCACTGCCGTTGGTGATGCTAAAATAAAAGTTATTAAAGAAGTTCGCGCCATCACTTCTCTTGGACTCAAAGAAGCTAAAGAGCTTGTTGAGGGTGCACCTACTCCTGTTAAGGAAGGTGTTTCAAAAGATGAAGCAGAAGAGATTAAAACTCAGCTTGAAGCAGTTGGTGCCGTTGTAGAAGTCAAGTAATATACTCTTCATATGGTTATCAGCTACTGTGTTGTTAACCTTGGTTGTATACGATACGCTACGGGCTTAATGCCGTGTAGCGTATCGTAGTTTTTATAAAGCAGTATAGTTGTCAGTTGAAAACATCGGAATATCAGGTTGATAAGTTTTTGTTCCGGTTCTTTACTGTCTTGAACCAGCTCCTACATACACGTGTATCGCTATGAATATCAACGCTATAAATAACTGTACTGCTCGATTAAATTACAGTTCTGTTTATCATCATTGTATATATTGTATCTGTTTAATTCCTCCGTACCCGCAGTATCATACCTTTTAAATTTCCCGGCTCAGCAGGTGAACCTGCCAAGCCGTTTAATCCTGAATTCAGTCCCCTTTTATCTGTTTCGGGTATACAATTTTCTGTTAAAGGCATCTCGAGGTAAATTATGGAAAGAGTAAGAAAAAACTTTGCCAAATCCCCATCAATCATGGAACCACCGCATCTTATCTCCATGCAAAGGATTTCATACGAAAAATTTCTACAGATTGATGTTGAACCAAGCGAACGTGAAGATTTTGGGTTACAGGCTATTTTTAAAAATGTCTTTCCAATCAATGATTTTAACGGACATTGTTCTCTTGAATTTGTCAGTTATTCTTTTGGTGAACCTAAGTACACCATTGCCGAATGTCAGCAACGTGGAATGACCTTTGATATTCCAGTGAAAATTACAGTTCGACTTATCACTTTCGATGTAGACGAAGAGACTGAAGTACAGACCATTCGTGATATTAAAGAACAGCAGGTTTTTCTTGGTGCTCTGCCGCTTATGACTGGGGATGGTGTCTTCGTTATTAACGGCACAGAACGTGCCATCGTGTCTCAGTTACAGCGCTCCCCTGGGCTTTTTTTCACCCATGATAATGGTAAAAAACATTCCAGTGGAAAACTGTTATACTCTGCACGTATTATCCCTGTGCGTGGGTCATGGATTGATCTTGAATATGATATTAAAGATATCCTCCATGTCCGTATTGACAGACGTCGTAAATTTCCTGTAACCACTCTTTTAAAGGCCCTGGATTACGAAAATGATGAAGGAGCAGAGCCACAGTACAGTTCCGAAAAACTTCTTCGCAAGTTTTATCCAACTCTTGGGGTAAAGCGTGAAAAAGACTCCTACTATATCGAATTCAACGCTGATACTGTACAGGGACAGCGTCTAGAATTTGATCTTGTTGACCCTGCCACCGGTGAAGTTCTTGGGAAAGAAGGGAAGAAACTTGGGAAGGCGCTGTGTAAACGTCTGGTGAAGGCAAACATTGAATATCTTAGAATTTCAAAGGAGAATCTGCTTGAAAAATTTTTAGTCACCGATTTTGTTCAGCCCGAGACAGGTGAACTTCTTGCCGCATGTAATGCTGAAATTACCGAAACTATGCTTGAGTCATTTGCTGAAGCAAAAATCGATGAATTCGAAATTCTTTATATTGATGGTATTAGCTATTCGGATGCCTTTCGGAAGACTCTGGCTCTTGATAAGGTAGATAACAGTAATGATGCGGTACTTGAAATTTATCGCAGACTGCGCCCATCAAGTCCTCCTACTATTGAAGTGGCAAAGACTTTTTTCAACAACCTCTTTTTTAACAAAGATCTCTATGATCTCTCAGAAGTAGGTCGTTATAAAATCAATGCCCGACTTGGTCTCGATACAGATATCGCCCATCGCGCCCTGACCAAAGAAGATATCGTTGAATCTGTCCTTTTTCTTGTTAAATTGAAAGACAGCCAGGGAGATGTTGATGATATTGATCATCTTGGAAATCGCAGGGTAAGGACAGTTGGGGAGCTGGTTGAAAACCAATACCGTATGGGCCTTATTCGTATGGAACGTGCCATCAAAGAACGGATGACTCTGCAGGAAGTTGAGACCATGATGCCGAATGATCTAGTCAATCCAAAGCCAATTTCTGCAGCTATCAAGGAGTTCTTTGGAACGTCCCAGTTATCTCAGTTCATGGATCAGACCAACCCACTCTCCGAGGTGACCCATAAAAGGCGTCTTTCAGCCTTAGGACCAGGAGGCTTGTCTCGTGAGCGTGCTGGATTCGAAGTACGTGATGTTCATCCAACCCATTATGGTCGTATCTGTCCTGTTGAAACACCTGAGGGACCTAATATTGGTTTGATTGTTTCTCTTGCGACCTATGCTCGTGTAAATCCATATGGTTTTATTGAAACGCCATATCGTAAGGTCGATGATTGTATAGTGCTTGATGAAATAAAATATTTAAGTGCCCTGCAGGAACAAAAACAATTGATTGCACCTGCTGCTATTAAGCTTGATAAGAATAATAAGATTATTGAAGAGCGACTCATTGTCCGTGAAGAGGGTGAGGTTATCACTGTAAACGCTGAAATGGTCAGCTATATGGATATCGCTCCTAGTCAGCTTGTCAGCGTAGCGGCTTCACTTATTCCATTTCTCGAAAACGATGATGCCAACCGTGCTCTTATGGGATCCAATATGCAACGTCAGGCAGTTCCACTTATGATTACTGCAGCACCTCTTGTCGGAACTGGTATGGAACGCTATGTTGCTAGAGACTCGGGTGCATGTTTACTTGCCGGAGCCGAGGGTATTGTCGAAGAAATTGACTCCAATAGAATAGTTGTTCGCTATGACAAACACGGGGTTGATGGTTTTGATACCGGAGTAGGGGTCTATCGTCTTTCGAAATATAAAAAATCAAATCAGAACACCTGTTTCACCCAGAACCCCTTAGTGTTACCCGGTCTCCGGGTAAAAAAAGGAACCGTACTGGCCGATGGTCCATCCTGTGAGCAGGGTGAACTTGCCCTCGGTAAAAATGTAACGATTGCCTTTATGCCCTGGCGGGGATTTAACTTTGAGGATTCCATTCTTGTTAACGAGAGACTCCTCAAAGAGGACACCTTTACTTCTGTACATATTGAAGTATTTGAAACCATGGCTCGGGATACTAAACTTGGTAAGGAAGAAATTACCAGGGATATTCCCAATGTCAGTGAGGATACACTCCGTAATCTTGATGATTCCGGTATTGTCCGAATCGGAGCTGATGTACGGGCAGGCGACACTCTGGTTGGAAAAGTTACTCCAAAGGGTGAATCAATGCTCTCTCCTGAAGAAAAATTGCTGCGGGCAATTTTTGGTGAGAAAGCCCAGGATGTAAAAGATTCATCGCTTCGTGTACCTCCAGGAGTTGAAGGGGTGGTTATTGACGCCAAAGTTTTTTCGCGTAAGGGTGTTGATAAGGACGAACGATCCCTCATGATTGAGGACGTAGAGATTGAGCGTCTTAATAAGGATAAACTTGATGAACTTGCCAGCCTTAAAAAAGGTGTTTGCCGTGAGCTTGGTGAGATCATGGATGGACGTACTGTAAAACATGATGTTTCTGCACAGGATGGTACTGTTATTGTCAAACTTGGTAAGAAAATGCAGGCCGAGTTTGCAGCGCAGATAGGATTCGTTCAACTTGGAAAAATAGATTTTTCCGAGAAGACTAAATTTGAATCTGAAATTGACGCAGCATACGAGCGCTACAATAAACAGAAAACCTTGATTGCATCCCGCTATGACGGCATTATTGGCCGCATGAAAAAAGGAGATGATCTTCCTCCAGGTGTGGTCAAAATGGTTAAGGTCTACGTTGCCACTAAGCGGAAGCTATCCGTTGGTGATAAAATGGCCGGTCGTCATGGGAATAAGGGTGTTGTCTCAAGGCTTCTCCCTGAAGAGGATATGCCCTTCTTTGCAGATGGAACAACCGTCGATATAGTATTGAATCCCCTTGGTGTGCCATCTCGTATGAACGTTGGGCAGGTACTTGAGGTGCATCTTGGTTTTGCTGCAAAGAGAATAGGTAAACAGCTTTCTGATCTTGCCCAGGCGCAAGAGCTTGACACTATCAAAACAAAGATGCAGGCTGTTTACTCCGCTGAGGAATATAATGCTATTACCAAAGGTTTGAATGATGCGGATCTTTTCGACTGGTGCCGCAAACACTACCGCGGTATCCATGTGGCAACTCCTGTCTTTGATGGAGCACCTGAAGAACAGATTCGTAAGCTGCTTGTCGAAGCTGGTGTTGATGAAGTTGGCCAGAGTCAGCTCTATGATGGTCTGACAGGTGATTCTTTTGCAAACAAGGTCACAGTTGGGGTTATGTATATGTTGAAACTCCATCATTTGGTTGATAATAAAATCCATGCCCGTTCAACAGGTCCCTACTCTCTTGTTACCCAGCAGCCCTTGGGTGGTAAAGCACAGTTTGGTGGTCAGCGACTTGGAGAGATGGAGGTTTGGGCAATGGAGGCCTATGGTGCCGCCTATACCCTCAAGGAATTTTTGACAGCCAAGTCCGATGATGTCGAAGGTCGTACTACAATGTACGAGCGTATTGTTAAAGGAAATAACTTTCTTACAACAGGACTTCCTGAATCTTTCCATGTGCTTGTGAAAGAATTGCAGGGGCTCTGCTTAGATATGGAACTTCTTGAATAATCGAGAATCGTGGTGTGATATTCTACTGTTGCCATAGGTGACGATGAATCGTGGTTTCTCTGTTTTCTTGTTTTTTAACCCTACACTGAGGGGGATGTACTTTCGTGGAAGAGCTATTCAATTTTTTTCAAAAACCGAAAGGTCCAGTTAAGTTTAATAAAGTTCAGATTTCTATCGCTTCACCTGAAAAGATCATGGATTGGTCGCATGGTGAGGTAAAGAAGCCTGAAACTATCAATTACCGTACATTTAAACCGGAAAGAGATGGTCTTTTCTGTGCAAAAATCTTTGGTCCCGTAAAAGATTTTGAATGTAACTGCGGTAAATATAAGCGCATGAAACATCGTGGTGTTGTCTGTGAAAAATGTGGAGTGGAGGTAATCCAGTCAAAGGTTCGCCGTGAACGTCTTGGTCATATTAAGCTTGCGGCCCCCGTTGCTCATATCTGGTTTCTGAAAAGTCTTCCATCTAAAATCGGTGCAGTCCTTGATCTTACCCTGAAACAGCTTGAGAAGGTGCTCTACTTTGAGCAGTACGCGGTTATCCATTCCGATACTGATGCTGTTCCCGCTGGTACCTTACTCACAGAAGAGCAGTATCGACAGATGCGCGAAGAGCATCCCGGTGAATTTGAAGTAGGGATTGGTGCAGAAGCCATCCGTGAGTTGCTGGCTGCTCAGGATCTTGTGGAACTCTCTAAGACACTGCGCGAGGAAATGGCCACCACCAATTCCAAGACAAAACGTCTGAAATATGGAAAGCGTCTCTATGTTATTGAGGCTTTCCGTGATTCTGGGAATCGTCCCGAATGGATGGTACTTACTGTAATTCCTGTACTTCCTCCGGATCTACGTCCTCTTGTGCCACTTGAAGGGGGCCATTTTGCCACATCTGATCTCAATGATTTGTATCGTCGGGTAATCAATCGTAATAATCGTTTGAAGCGTCTTCTTGAACTTGATGCTCCTGATATTATTATTCGTAATGAAAAAAGGATGCTTCAGGAAGCTGTTGATGTCCTTTTTGATAATGGACGCCGTGGCAGGGTTATCACCGGTGCCAATAAACGACCGCTGAAATCACTTTCTGATATGCTTAAAGGTAAGCAGGGTCGCTTTCGTCAGAATCTTCTCGGAAAACGTGTCGATTATTCCGGGCGTTCCGTTATTGTTGTAGGTCCACATCTTCGTCTTCATCAGTGTGGTATTCCAAAGAAAATGGCGCTTGAGCTCTTTAAGCCTTTTATCTATAACAAACTTGAAAACCAGGGACTTGTTACCACCATTAAAAGTGCCCGAAAGATGGTTGAAAAGGGTGCCAAGGAAGTTTGGGATGTGCTCGATGAAGTTGTTACAGAGCGCTCAGTTATCTTAAACCGCGCGCCAACACTTCATAGGCTCGGTATGCAGGCTTTTGAGGCTGTACTTATTGAGGGTAAGGCCATTCAGCTTCATCCTCTTGTCTGTGCCGCGTTTAATGCTGACTTTGATGGCGATCAGATGGCGGTTCACGTGCCATTGTCCGTTGAGGCGCAGGTTGAAGCACGAGTTCTGATGATGTCCACCAATAATATTCTCTCACCTGCCAATGGTGAGCCTATTATTATTCCGTCGCAGGACATCGTTCTTGGGCTCTATTGGATGACCCGTGAGCGTATCAATGCCAAGGGTGAAGGAAAGATGTTTTCCAATACCACTGAGGCACGGATAGCCTATGACTACGATGCTGTAGACCTTCAGGCTATTATAAAAGTACGACTCAATGATGAAATGGTAGAAACTACCATAGGAAGGGTTCTTCTCGGTGACCTTCTTGCTGCTGCGGTACCGTTCAGCGAAGTAAATAAGGTTATGACTAAAAAGGCTCTGGCCCAACTTATCGATTACACCTATAGACATGCCGGAACTAAGGAGACTGTTATACTTGCCGACCGTTTGAAAGATATTGGTTATGAGTATGCAACCAGAGCCGGAATTTCCATCTGCATTGATGATATGAAAATTCCGGACAGTAAAAAAATCCTTGTTAGCAAGGCAGAAAACGAAGTTCTTGATGTAAGCCAGCAATACTCTGATGGCCTTATAACATCCGGTGAGAAGTACAACAAGGTCGTTGATATCTGGTCCAAGGTTACAGAAGATGTTGCCAATGAAATGATGGATGCGATCAAGGTTGAGACCTTTGTTGATAAGGATAATAACGAGATTGTTGCTCCTAGTTTCAATTCTATTTATCTTATGGCGGATTCCGGCGCCAGGGGCTCGCGTGACCAGATTCGTCAGCTTGCTGGTATGCGTGGACTGATGGCTAAGCCATCGGGTGCCATTATCGAGACTCCCATTAAAGCGTGTTTTCGTGAAGGACTCGGCGTACTCGAGTACTTTATTTCAACACATGGTGCCCGTAAGGGACTTGCGGATACCGCACTGAAGACAGCTAACTCCGGTTATCTTACCCGCCGTCTGGTTGATGTCGCTCAGGATGCCACTATTGTTATGGCGGATTGTCAAACACTTGATGGGATCGTTGCTGAACCGCTACTTGATGGTGGTGAGATCATCGTTCCACTCGGCGACCGAATTTTGGGCAGGGTAACTCAGGAAGATGTTGTCGATCCCTTTGACGAGGAGAAGATTATCGTTGAAGCCGGTCAGGAAATCACTGAGGCACTAGTTAAAGAAATCGATGAAGCTGGTATTGACAAGGTACGGATTCGTTCGGTACTTACTTGTCGGGCACGTCGAGGTGTCTGTGCCCAGTGTTACGGTCGAGATCTTGGTCGTGGCCATATGGTTAACCGTGGCGAGGCCGTTGGTATTATAGCAGCTCAGTCCATTGGTGAGCCTGGAACCCAGCTGACCATGCGTACTTTCCATATTGGTGGTACGGCTAGTCGTTCAGTTGAACAGGCTGAAATCCAGAGTCAGCGTGCAGGTACTATAGTATTCAATAACCTTCATTCTGTTGAGAATGCAGATGGCATCAAGATTGTAATGAATCGTAATGCTGAAATTGCAGTACTCGATGAGCAGGGTCGTGATCGTGAACGGCATAAGGTCAATTATGGTGCTCAGATTCTTGTACAAGAAGGTGCCAAGGTTGAACCTGCTACTGTTCTTGCCGAGTGGGATGCCTATACCATTCCTATTGTTTCAGAAGTTGGTGGTATTATAAAGTTTGGTGATGTCATTGAAGGTTCCACCATGCAGGAGAAAGTTGATAGCGTTACCGGAAAGTCCAGTAAAGTTATTGTTCCGACTCCTTCGGGAGTAGCACTTTCGCCACGAATTTCTATTAAGGGTGAAAAGGGCAATAAAACTTTAAATATACCTGGCTCAGAAGCTTTTGCCAGGTACTCTCTACCGGTTGGTTCGATTATCTCGCTTGAAGAGAGCGATCACATTGAACCTGGTACTGTTATCGGTAGAATTCCACGTGAAAGTAGTAAGACGAAGGATATTACAGGTGGTCTCCCGCGTGTTGCTGAACTTTTTGAAGTACGTAAACCAAAAGAACCAGCAATTATTACTGAAATTGATGGCCGTGTAGGCTTTGGTAAGGAGCTTAAAGGGAAACTCCGTGTGGTGGTCACTCCAGAATTTGGTGAACCTCAAGAATATCTGGTTCCCAAGGTTAAACATATCATCGTTCATGAAGGTGATTATGTTCAGGCTGGTGAACCACTCATGGAAGGGACCGTTGTACCAAATGATATCCTCAAAGTTCTGGGAGTCAAGGAACTTGCTAAATTCCTCGTCAATGAGGTGCAGGAGGTATATCGTCTTCAGGGCGTTAAGATAAATGACAAGCATATCGAGGTCATTGTTCGTCAGATGCTGAGAAGGGTACAGATAACCAATTCAGGGGATTCCAAATTTATGATTGGTGCGCAGGTTGTATGGTGGGATTTTGAAGATGAACGTGATCGCCTTTTTGTAGAAGGAAAACAGCCTCCAATGGCCGAGCCTCTTTTGCTTGGTGTTACTAAGGCGTCCTTATCCACAGAGAGCTTTATCTCTGCTGCGTCATTCCAGGAGACGACAAAGGTCCTCACCAACGCTGCTATGCAGGGTAAGGTCGATGAACTGGTAGGTCTTAAAGAAAATGTAATTATGGGCCGGTTGATCTCTGCAGGTACAGGTCTTGGTAAAAACTTTTAATTAACCAAGGGGGTATATCCACAACGGATTTACCCTCTCCTATGAATGTATTTAAGAGAATTAAATCTTTTTCTGCTTGACACTGTTTGCCGGATAGAGTATTTATTCTCCCTTCGTGCTCGGCTCACTGATATAAAGCCTTGTGTGATGAATAATTAACGACATTCCAATATATGTGAACAGGAGCAGTAAAGATAATGCCAACAATTAATCAGCTCATTCGGCAGGGCAGAAAAAAACAGGTTAAGAAGAGTCTTACTCCAGCACTGAAAGGGGCACCGCAGAAGCGTGGCGTCTGTGTTCGGGTCTACACTACAACTCCAAAGAAACCAAACTCTGCTCTTCGTAAGGTGGCAAGGGTACGGTTGACCAACGGAATCGAAGTTACTTCTTATATTCCTGGTATTGGCCATAACCTACAGGAACATTCAGTTGTCCTGATTCGTGGCGGTCGTGTGAAAGATCTTCCTGGTGTTCGTTATCATGTGATTCGTGGTACTCTCGATACTCTAGGCGTTTCTGACAGACGTAAGGGCCGTTCCAAGTACGGCGCCAAGCGTCCGAAATAAACTGAATCTGAGTAGTAATAGAGGAATACAATGCCACGTAGAAAACTAGTTGAGAAAAGAAAGATAAGCCCCGATCCACGTTTCAATTCCGTTCTGGTATCTAAGTTTACCAACGGTATTATGGAACAGGGTAAGAAATCCATAGCCATGAGAATTTTCTATGACGCAATGGATATAGTAGAATCTAAAGTGACCGACGAAGATCCTCTTACCATTTTTGAAGAGGCGATGGATAAGGTGCGGCCAAAGGTTGAGGTTAAGTCCCAACGCGTTGGTGGTGCTACCTACCAGGTTCCAATGGAGGTTCGTCAAGTTCGCCGTAATGCTTTGGCTATTCGCTGGATAATTAGTTTTGCCAAGGCGAGATCTGGGAAGTCCATGTCTGAAAAACTCGCTGCGGAGCTGCTCGATGCTTATAACGATCGTGGTGCTGCAGTTAAAAAACGTGACGATACCCATCGTATGGCTGAAGCCAATAAGGCCTTTGCCCACTACCGCTGGTAGGTGGATCGGGACGTCTTTAAACCATTTGGTTGTGTTAGCTGAAAAGCTAGTCTGAGTAAGGGTTAGCTGATGGCTGATAAAGAAGATCTTGCCGATGTGCGCAATATTGGGATAATGGCCCATATTGATGCAGGGAAGACAACGACAACTGAGCGAATACTATATTATACTGGCCGATCATATAAGATTGGTGAGGTTCATGACGGTGCTGCTGTCATGGACTGGATGGAACAGGAACAGGAGCGAGGTATCACAATTACCTCGGCTGCTACAAGTTGTACTTGGAAATCCAAAAGAATTAACATCATTGATACACCCGGTCATGTCGATTTTACCGTTGAGGTGGAACGAAGCCTGAGGGTACTTGATGGTGCAGTCGCTGTTTTTTGTGCCGTTGGTGGCGTTGAGCCGCAGTCGGAAACGGTTTGGAGACAGGCTGAGAAATACAAGATCCCACGGATTGCATTTGTCAACAAGATGGATCGAATCGGGGCAGATTTTGAACGAGTAGTTGCAATGATGGAAGAACGACTGGGGACGAATCCGGTTGTTGTCCAGATTCCTGTTGGAAAAGAGTCTGAGTTTGAAGGTGTTATAGATCTTATCGAAGAGAAGATGTATGTCTTTGATGAGCAAACACTTGGACAGGAAGTCATCGAAAAAGATATCCCGGAACTATATCGGGACAGATTCACGGCCGCACATATGGTACTCATCGAGAAGTTGGCCGACTTCGATGATGGGATCATGGAAAAATTCCTTGATGATACAAGTGTATCTGCGACTGAAATTTATCGTGCCCTGCGTTCTTCAACTTTGAATCTGGACCTTGTTCCTGTTCTTTGTGGGAGTGCTTTTAAGAACAAAGGAATACAACCTTTGTTGGATTCGATTATTTGTTACCTGCCATCACCCTTGGATGTGCCTCCGATGGTTGGCCAGGGCAAATTGGGTGAAGATGTCAGTCGAAAAGCTGACGAAAATGAACAATTTTCATCACTCATTTTTAAAATAATGAGTGATACCTTTGTTGAGAATCTAGCCTTTATCCGTGTCTATTCCGGAGTGCTCAAGGTTGGTGACAAAGTTTTTAACCCTGGCAAGAAGAAGAAAGAAAAAATCAGTAAACTGATTCGTCTTCATGCGAACAAAAGGGAAGAAGTTGATAGTCTGAAAGCCGGTGATATCGGTGCAGTTATTGGACTCAAGTTCTCCACAACAGGAGATACCCTGTGTGCCAGTGGTGATTATATTGTTTTAGAAAGTATGGATTTCCCTGAACCTGTAATTGGGATTGCCATAGAGGCTAAAAGTAAGGCTGATGAAAAGAAACTTACTGAGACGCTCGCCAAAATAGCTCTTGAAGATCCTTCATTTAAAATTACGAAAAATGAGGATACGGGGCAAACAATTATTTCCGGGATGGGGGAACTTCACCTTGAAATTATTGTTGATAGATTACTAAACGAATTCAAGGCCAATGCCAACGTTGGTAAACCTCAGGTGTCCTATAAGGAAACCATTTCAGCGGTTGCTGAAGCTGAGGGGAAGTTTGACCAACAGACAGGTGCCAAGGGTCAATACGGCCACGTTGTTTTAAAGGTTGAGCCCTTGGAAAGATCTGAAGGGATAGTTTTTGAGAGTCATGTTAATGACAATCAGATTCCCTCCGAATTTCTTGGTGCCATTGAAAAAGGAATACGAGATAGCCTGGACGCTGGTCCACTTATAGGATACCCTGTCACTGATATAAAAGTTTCACTCATTGGTGGATCTTATATTGATGATGAATCCACCGAGATGGCGTTTGGTATTTCATCGGCTATGGCAATACGAAGGGTTACAGCGAATGCTAAGCCTTTACTGCTAGAACCGATAATGAATCTTGAGATTACGTGTCCCGATGAGTATCTTGGAGACATGATGAATGATCTTAACTCCAAGAGGGCAAGAGTCGTTGGCGTTGAAACCAATGATGGTCTACAGGTGGTAAGGGCTTACGCCCCATTGTCGCAAATGTTCGGGTATTCTACATCACTCCGGTCAGCGACTCAGGGAAGAGCAAGCTTCACCATGCAGTTTGAGAAATACGACGTTGTCCAGCAGAACAGGGCCGACGAAATTATTAGAAAAATCAGAGGAATATAGCTCATTCATTTTGAGGTAAGAGTATGTCAAAAGAAAAATTTGAAAGAACAAAGCCGCATGTTAATGTTGGAACCATTGGTCATATTGATCACGGTAAAACCACACTGACCGCTGCTATCACTGCTGTACAGGCAACCAAAGGATACGCTGATTTTGTTGATTTCAGCAATATTGACAAAGCCCCTGAGGAAAAAGAGCGTGGCATCACAATCGCTACTGCCCATGTAGAGTATGAGACTGATAACCGTCACTACGCCCATGTGGATTGTCCTGGCCATGCTGACTATATTAAGAACATGATCACTGGTGCGGCGCAGATGGATGGCGCAATTTTGGTTGTTGGAGCCGATGATGGTGCCATGCCTCAGACTCGTGAGCATATCCTTCTTGCACGTCAGGTTGGTGTTCCTTCAATGGTCGTTTTTCTCAACAAGTGCGATATGGTTGATGACGAAGAACTCATCGAACTGGTAGAGATGGAACTTCGTGAGCTTCTCGATAAATACGATTTTCCAGGGGACGATACTCCAATCATCCACGGCTCTGCGCTGAAAGCTCTTGAAAACCCAAGCGATTCCGATGCTTCAAAATGCATCAACGAATTGCTGGAAGCTATTGACTCTTATGTTCCCGAGCCAAAGCGTGATGTTGATCAACCCTTCCTTATGCCAATTGAAGATGTTTTCTCTATATCCGGTCGTGGAACAGTAGCCACCGGTCGTGTAGAACGAGGGATTGTCCATGTTGGTGATGAGATTGAGATCGTTGGAATCAAAGATACCGTAAAAACTACCTGTACCGGAGTTGAAATGTTCCGCAAGCTGCTTGATGAAGGTCAGGCGGGTGATAATATAGGAGCTCTTCTTCGTGGAGTAAAGCGTGAAGATATTGAACGCGGTCAGGTTCTCGCTGCTCCCGGAAGTATCAATCCTCATACCAAGTTTAAAGCAGAGTGTTACATCCTTGGTAAAGACGAGGGTGGACGTCATACTCCTTTCTTTAATGGCTATCGTCCCCAGTTCTACTTCAGAACAACGGATGTAACTGGTGTTATCACACTTCCAGAAGGTGTTGAGATGGTAATGCCCGGTGACAACGTACACGTTGTCGGCGAGCTGATTACCCCGATTGCCATGGATGTTGGTCTTCGTTTTGCTATCCGTGAGGGTGGTAGAACTGTTGGTGCCGGCGTTGTAAGTGAAATCATCGAATAAGGAAGATCATGATACCTGCAGATAAAATTCGTATTCGCCTCAAGGCGTATGATCATAAACTTCTTGATCTGTCCACCCATGAGATAGTTGGGACCGCACGACGTACCGGAGCTGCAGTAGCAGGCCCGATCCCACTGCCAACCTCAATCAACAAATTCTGTGTCCTTCGGTCACCGCATGTTGATAAAAAATCACGGGAGCAGTTTGAGATGAGAACTCATCGTCGTCTGATCGACATCCTTGAACCTACTCAGCAAACTATCGATATGCTGATGAAGCTTGAGTTGTCCGCTGGTGTTGATGTAGAGATTAAACTGCCATAGCGATTTCTAGTAGTCGCTTAATTTGAAGAAGTATAGGTAAGATTATGCCGAAGACAATGGGTTTATTAGGTAAGAAAATAGGTATGACTCGGGTATATAACGACATGGGAGCTGTTATTCCAGTAACCGTTATAGAAGCCGGGCCCTGCAAGGTGCTTCAGGTCAAATCTGAAACTACTGATGGTTATAATGCCATTCAGGTCGGTTTTGGTGATAAGAAAGCTCAGAGAGTGAACAAGCCTCTTGCTGGACACTTTAAAAAAGCAGAATCCGATGGTTTTTATAATGTCCGTGAGTTTAGAGTTCTGAATCCTGAAGATTACCAGGCTGGTCAGGATATTACCCTGGGTGAGTTGTTTAAAACAGGTGATATCATTGACGTGCAGGGTGTTTCTCAAGGTAAAGGCTTCCAGGGTGTTATGAAGCGTCATGGCTTTAGTGGTGGTCCGGGTGGTCATGGTTCTGGCTTTCATCGTGCGCCGGGATCTATTGGTATGAGTGCTTGGCCTTCACGAGTTGTTAAAGGGAAAAAGTTACCAGGACGAATGGGTACTGATACTGTTCTGAAAAAGAATGTACTTGTTATCGATGTTCGTGGTGATGAAAATCTCATCCTCGTCAAAGGATCAGTACCAGGAGCAAAACAAGGCCTTCTGAAACTTTTCAGCAAGTAATCAGCCGTTAGAGATTTATCGGTTCAAGGAGTTAATAATGTCCACCGTAGATATAGTAAATACCAGCAATGAAAAAGTTGGTGAAATAGAGCTGAATGCTAATGTATTTGATCTGACAGTCAAAGAGCACCTGCTCCACGATGTTGTTCGTATGCAACGCGCCGCAAAGCGTGCCGGTAATGCCAGCACTAAAACTAGAAGAGAGGTTCGTGGTGGTGGCGCCAAGCCTTGGAAACAGAAAGGAACAGGACGTGCGCGTGCTGGTACCCGTAACTCTCCCATATGGAGAGGTGGTGGTGTAACTTTCGGTCCTAAACCACGCGATTATAGTTTTAAGCTTAACCGCAAAGTGAAACAACAGGCACTGGCAATGGCAATGAGTGCCAGGTTACAGGAAGGAAACCTTATAGTTATCGATGAATTTGTCATGGAAGCTATTAAGACGAAAGACTTCGTCGGAATCATGAAAGGTTTTGATTTTGAGAACTGTCTTGTAATCACTGACGGACGCAACGATAACGTAAGTAAATCAGCCCGTAATGCTAATGGATTTAAAGTCCTGCCCGCTGAAGGATTGAATGTTTATGACATTTTGCTGCACAAGAAACTTATGCTGCTCAAACCTGCAGTTGAGAGTCTTGAAAAGAGGTTATCCGCATGAAAAGCGATCACAGAATCCTAAGGGGCCCACTGCTCACTGAAAAGGCTAACTATCAACTTGAAGTTGATGGCAAGGTTGTTTTCAAAGTAGACCCCAAGGCAAATAAAATTGAAATTAAGAAGGCTGTAGAGAAAATGTTTGATGTAAAAGTTAAGCATGTTCACACTACCAATATGCATGGCAAACAGAAACGCGTTGGACGCTTCACCGGCTTTACCAATGACTGGAAAAAAGCATACGTGACTTTGTCTGAAGGTGAGATTAATTTTGCAGACCAACTGTAAAATTTTTCTAACAATTACTGATCTCAGTTAAGCGACGTTATAGTGTAGCTATCAATCCGAATTAGCGTTGATGGAGCGATTAGATAATCATGACAATTAAGACATTTAAACCCACATCACCTGGCAAACGACACCATGTGGCAATCCAAAATTCAGAGCTCTCCAAAAATGGCCCTGAAAAAAGCTTGCTCGCACCTTTGTCTAAATCAGGCGGTCGAAATAATTACGGAAGAATAACCTCACGTCACATTGGTGGCGGGCATAAGCGTAAATATCGTATTATTGACTTTAAGCGTAATAAGACCGATATCGCAGCAAAGGTTGTTTCAATTGAATATGACCCGAACAGATCGGCAAACATTGCATTGTTGTCCTATCTAGATGGTCTGAAAACATACATTCTTGCACCCCTTGGAATTGCTGTAGGGGATCAGGTTGTTGCTGGTGATAACGTTGATATTAAACCAGGAAACTGTCTGCCAATGATGAATATTCCACTTGGTACTATCATTCATAATATTGAAATGAAGATAGGAAAGGGTGGACAGCTTGTCAGAAGTGCCGGAGTTTCTGCGCAACTAATGGCCAAAGAAGGTACATACGTGCTTGTAAGATTACCATCTGGGGAAGTTCGTAAATTCCATAGACTCTGTCGTGCCTGTATTGGTAGAGTCGGTAATCAGGAGCATGAGAGTCAGAAACTTGGTAAAGCCGGCCGTAAACGTTGGCTTGGCAAACGTCCTCATGTCCGTGGTGTCGCCATGAACCCCGTTGATCATCCAATGGGTGGTGGTGAGGGTAAGAGTTCTGGTGGTCGACATCCATGTACTCCATGGGGTTACCCAACTAAGGGTTACAAGACCAGGAAGAATACCGAGTCCGACAAATACATTGTCAAGAAAAGACGTTAATTAAGAGGAAAAGCTATGGCTCGTTCAGTCAAAAAAGGACCCTTTATCGATGATCACCTTCAAAGAAAGGTTGATGCTGCAATTGAAAGCGGATCCCGGAAGGTTATAAAAACATGGTCCAGACGATCCGATATCTCTCCTGAGATGGTTGGTTTGACCTTTGCTGTACATAACGGTAGGAAATTTATTCCAGTCTTTGTGTCAGAAAATATGGTTGGTCACAAGCTTGGTGAGTTCTCTCCCACCAGGACCTTTTATGGCCATGCATCTGATAGAAAGGTTCGAAAATAAATACTAACAAAGTGTTCGATAAGATTCATTAGGAGTAAATACTATGGAAGCTCGTGCCGTAGGGAGACGTATCAGGATATCTCCACAGAAAGCTAGACTCGTTGCTGACGTGGTTCGGGGAATGGGCGTTGATAAGGCGATCACCACTCTCAGGTTCATGCCAAAGAAAGGTGCATCAATATTAAGAAAGGTCATTGAATCTGCTGTGGCTAATGCCACACAGGATGACCAGATTGATGTTGATAATCTTTATATAAAAACTGTTTTCATTGATGGTGGCCCTTCTTTTAAAAGAATTAGGCCCCGTGCGATGGGACGTGCTACATCGATTATTAAACGAACAAGTCATATTACAGTAGTGCTTGATGAAAATTAGTGCTTTACTTTATCGGCAGTAATGGGTATGACTCACATCTTTTTTATTTATATATAGCTTAAGCGTATTACTGGAGGATTATTTTGGGGCAGAAAGTTAACCCACTAGGGTTCAGACTTGGTATAACTCGGACATGGGATTCAATTTGGTATGCCAATAAGGACTACTCAAAAAATCTCATTGAAGATCAGAAAATCAGAAAGTTTCTAAAAAAACGTCTTCAACACGCTTCTCTTTCCAAAATTATTCTAGAGCGTACTGGAGAGAAGGTTCGTGTGAAACTTTTTACAGCTCGCCCAGGTATTATTATTGGCAAGAAAGGTTCGGAAATTGAACTTTTGAAAAAAGAGTTGGAAAAACTGATTAATCGTAAAGCTGTCATCGATATCCAGGAGGTACGACGTCCTGAGGCCGATGCGCAACTTGTTGCAGAAAATATTGCTCAACAACTTATCAGAAGGGTTGCCTTCAGGCGAGCAATGAAAAAATCTGTTAACTCAGCTCTCAGATTTGGTGTTAAGGGTATTAAAATTTCCTGCTCCGGTCGACTTGGTGGCGCAGAGATGTCACGGTGTGAATGGGTACGAGAAGGTCGTGTTCCACTTCATACCCTTCGAGCTGATGTTGATTATGCATTGGCTGAGGCGAAGACTACCTACGGCATTATTGGTGTCAAAGTATGGATTTTTAAGGGCGAAGTCCTTAATGCAAAGGATTCTCCTTCTGAGATATGAAAGAGTGTTTTTCGAAATCCATTATTAATATTGGAGTTTAAGAAATGTTAAGTCCTAAAAAGGTCAAACATAGAAAGGTTTTTACAGGGAAAAACAGAGGCAAGGCACATCGTGGCTCTACTATTTCCTTTGGCGAATATGCACTGAAGGCTGTTGAGCGTGGTAAGTTAACTGCTCAACAAATAGAAGCTGCTCGTATTGCTATAAACAGAAAAATTAAACGTGGCGGACAGGTTTGGATTCGTGTCTTCCCGGACAAACCAGTTACATCAAAGCCTGCTGAAACACGCATGGGTAAGGGTAAGGGTAGTCCTGATCATTGGGTTGCAGTCACAAAACCCGGAAAAATTATTTATGAACTGGCAGGTGTTGATGAGAAATTAGCCATTAAGGCTTTGACTCTTGCAGGTGCAAAATTGCCATTTAGGACAAAGGTTATCACTAAGAGGAGCACACTATGAAAATGTCAGAACTGCGCTCATTGTCTACCGATGATCTTCAGAAGAAGCTGGTCGAAATGAAAGAAGAGATTTCTAATCTTTCATTTCAACATAAGATCAGGCCTCTTGAGAACACTTCAGTTTTGAAACGGCTCCGAAAGGATGTTGCACGTATTAATACACTCTTTAATGAGAATTAATATCTGCGTGCATAATCTGTTTATTAATCGAAGTAAAAAAATATTATAACTCGAGTTGTGTCAATCATGAGTGAAATAAAAAAAATTAAGAAGACCAGAACTGGTACTGTTGTCAGTAACAGAATGGAAAAAAGTATAGTTGTTCGAGTAGAAAGAACGGTACGTCACAAACTCTATGGTAAATTTATCAAAAAGAGTGTGAAGTATCTCGCAGATGACCCGGAAAACAACTGTAATATTGGCGATATTGTCAAAATTGAAGAATGCCGACCACTCAGTAAGAAAAAAAGATGGCGGGTAAAAGATGTCATTCGGGAAGCTGTTGTTTAAGTCAGTCACCGACTGACTCTATTTTCTTTGAAAAGCAACTGATTAATAATCAGGTGAAATTATGATACAAAGTGAAAGTGTTCTGAATGTTGCAGACAATTCAGGAGCAAAAAAGGTACTCTGCATTAGAGTTCTTGGTGGTACCAGAAAACGGTATGCGTCCATCGGCGATGTTATTGTAGCCACCGTGAAAGAAGCCCTTCCGAATGCGAAAGTGAAAAAGGGTGATGTGGTTAAGGCAGTTATTGTTCGTACGGCTAAGGAAATTAAGCGTATGGATGATACCTGGATTAAATTCGACGAAAATGCAGCGGTCATTCTTTCCGGAACCGGTGATCCAGTAGGAACACGAATTTTCGGACCTGTGGCAAGAGAGCTACGTAACCAGGGATTTATGAAAATCATATCCCTGGCACCCGAAGTTTTATAATTCGTTTTAAGCAACCCCACCCTACTTGGTGTGGTTGAACTAAAGGTACTGAAAATGGTAAAGGGACAAACATACCTGAAAAAAGATGACCAGGTTGAAGTAATTGCAGGTAAAGATAAAGGAAGAGTAGGTAAAATCCTTAATGTCTTTCCTGATAAAGATAATGCACTGGTAGAACGTATTAACATGGTTAAACGTCATACCAAGGGTACAGAAATGAACCAGCAGGGACAGATTGTAAATCGCGAAGCTCCGATACATGTATCTAATCTGCAGTTGATTTGTCCAGAGTGTACTAAGACTGGACGTATTGGCAGAAAATTTTTAGAAGATGGAACAAAAGTACGCTTTTGTAAGAGCTGCGGTGAGTCCATTGAAAGCAAATAGTAAAAGGTAAAAAGGCAATTGCCAGGAGTATCAAATGGGTTCGCTGAAAGACCACTATATAAATGAATGTAAACCAGCTCTGCAGGAAGAATTTGGGTATACCAATGTTATGCAGATCCCCAAGATTGAGAAAATTATCTTAAATATGGGACTTGGTGAGGCTGTACAGAATCCAAAGATTATCGATGGAGCTGTAGAGGAACTCACAAGTATTGCTGGACGTAAAGCTGTTGTTACTAAAGCAAAAAAATCAATTGCTGGTTTTAAATTACGTGAGGGTATGCCTATTGGCTGCCGAGTAACCCTTCGCGGCGATGTGATGTATGATTTTTTTAGCAAACTTGTTAATATTGCTTTACCACGAGTCCGAGATTTCCGTGGAATATCTCCAAAATCTTTTGATGGGAGAGGTAATTTTTCAATGGGTGTTAAAGAACAGATTATTTTCCCCGAGATAGATTACGACAAAATTGATAAAATTAAAGGTTTGAATATTAGCATTGTTACATCCGCTCCAACGGACAAAGAGGGCTTAAGTCTTCTGAAATCAATGGGTATGCCCTTTAAAGGATAACATTTTTTATAAATTACTCTTGTATACACAATAGTGATTTATCTTAAACTGATAAATTAAATAAATAGTAGCTTAGAATTAATAGAATCGGAGGTCGTTTTGGCTAAGAAATCTCTCATTGCGAAAGCAAAAAGAACGCCAAAGTTTGCGGTAAGGAAATATAACAGATGCCCGCTTTGTGGACGCCCTAGAGCGTTTATTCGAAAGTTCGGTATTTGCCGTATCTGTTTTCGTAAATTAGCATCTAGTGGACAGGTTACCGGTGTAACCAAGTCGTCTTGGTAATCCTTATACCCACTAGATCAAAATATAATTTTGATAAGGAGAGTTCGCGATGTCTATGAGCGATCCCCTGGCAGATATGCTGACCAGGATTAGAAATGGAGTTACGGCTAAGTTTGAATCTGTCGTAATGCCCACTTCGAAAACGAAAGTTAATATTGCCAAAGTCCTTCAAGACGAAGGATATGTAACTGGCTACCAAGTTGATGAATCTGGTGTTCAAGGCACCTTGACCATTAATTTAAAGTACGGTCCTGATCAGGCTCCGGTAATTACCGGAATCAAACGCATCAGTAAACCTGGGTTACGTAAATATGCAAGAGCCGGAGAGATACCAGTGGTACTCAACGGCCTTGGAATTGCCATCCTTTCAAGTTCGAAAGGCGTTATTACTGATAAAACCGCAAGGGGCAGTAATGTGGGCGGTGAGATTCTTTGCGAGGTCTGGTAAGACCAGCAATAACGGAGGTAATCATGTCTCGTATTGGAAAACAGCCTATTCCTGTTCCCGCTGATATTAAAATTGATATCAAAGGACAGAAGATTTCAGTTTCTGGAAAAAAAGGAAATTTGGAACGTATAATATTACCTGAGCTTTCAGTCTCCATGAAGGACCAGGAGATTATCGTTGAGAACCGCGATAACAGTAAAAGAACGAACGCTTTTCGGGGAATGACCAGAAGCCTTATTGATAATATGGTTGTTGGTGTTAATGAGGGTTTTAAGAAAACTCTTATTGTTGAGGGTGTCGGTTACAAAGTTAATATGTCCGGTAAGACTCTGACATTAAATGTTGGATACTCTAATCCCGTTGAATTTCCCGTTCCTGATGGGGTTCAGATTAACGTAGATGGTACCAACAAAATTGTTGTAGAATCCATTGACAAAGAATTGCTTGGTCAGACCTCAGCAAAAATTCGTTCTATTCGGAAACCCGAACCATATAAAGGAAAGGGAATCCGCTATGAAAACGAACATATTGTGCGCAAGGTAGGTAAATCCGGAGCATCTAAGTAAACTAGCAGTCACCTACCGTGACTACTTCTCAAATAATGGTAAGAAAAAATGGCTAAGACAGATCCAAAAAGAAAAGCCAGGGCCAAACGTGTCCGACGCATTCGTAAAAAGATTATTGGAACCAGTGATCAACCGCGTCTTAGAGTTTTCAAAAGTAATAAGCATATTTATGCTCAAATTATTGATGATTCCATCGGAAAAACACTTGTTTCCATGTCAACGGTTGCTCAAGGATTTCAGAAATCCGATGAGGATGACAAAACTGGCAGTGCCAAAAAGGTTGGTTTGTTACTCGCTGAAGCTGCCAAGAGTGCAGGGGTAATAAAGGTTGTTTTTGATCGTGGCGGATGTATTTATCATGGTCGGGTTAAAGCACTTTCTGAGGGCGCTCGCGAAGGTGGGCTTCAATTCTAAAGATATATAATAAGGGGGGGATTTCCCTTGGCTGATTTTAAACATTCAAAGAACGAAGGTTCCGATGAATTCATTGAAAAAATTGTATTCATTAATCGTGTTGCCAAAGTTGTAAAAGGTGGACGTCGATTTAGCTTTAGCGCTATCGTTGTAGTTGGTGATGGCAAGGGCAAGATTGGATATGGACTTGGGAAAGCAAACATGGTTCCAGAGGCAATACGTAAAGGTGTGGAGAAGGCGAGAAAGGATATGACTTCAGTATCTCTCACCGATTTTTCCATTCCACATACGGTTATCGGACGCTATGGTGCTGGTAAGGTATTACTGAAACCTGCATCTGAAGGTACCGGAGTTATTGCTGGTGGTCCAGTTCGTGCAGTCCTTGAGGCTGTTGGTGTGCATAATATACTGACTAAATGTTTGGGGTCACATAACCCTCACAATATGGTCAAGGCCACCCTTAATGGCTTGAAAAGCCTACGCTCTGCCCAGAAAATTGCAGAAATGCGCGGAAAAAGCGTAGAAGAAATTCAGGCGTAAAAAAAACATTAAGCATGGTTTGCACCAGGGTGTAACAGCTTTGAGCACATCGTGCTTTTTTTCTATTTAATATCGAGTAAAAGGTAGTTTAATGTCCGATACAATCACATTTACATTGGTCAAGAGCGGGATCGGCAGTACTGAGAAGATTCATGCCACTCTTACAGGTCTTGGGCTGACAAAAATGCAGAAGCGTGTAACCCGGAAAGATACCCCTGAAATTCGTGGTATGCTTGCTAAAGTTGCACACCTTGTCCGTGTCGAGGAGGCGTAACATGATTAATTTAGGAAATCTCTCTCCGAATAAGGGAGCTAACAGGCAGAGGAAGCGTCTTGGTCGTGGCGTAGGAACCGGACATGGAAAAACAGCCGGTCGTGGTCATAAGGGTTTTAAATCACGTTCAGGTTCTGGTATTAAACCAGGATTTGAGGGTGGTCAGATGCCATTACAGCGTCGTCTCCCTAAGCGTGGTTTTAGCAATATAAATACTGTTAAATTCTCCATTATTTCTCTTAGCCAACTCGAAAGTCTCGATGCTGGCAGTGAGGTTACTACGGCATCATTGATAGATCAGGGGATGGCCCACAAAGGACGTCCCGTTAAAGTTCTGTCCAATGGCGAAATAACCAAAGCTATAACAGTAGCTGTTGATAAAGTCAGTGCCGGTGCTAAGTCAAAGATTGAAGCAGCAGGCGGTAAAGTTATAGAAGCAGTTAGCAAGTAACTAAGCTGGAAATAAATTATTGAAGCTTAGTATTACCAGCTTCTGAATGGAAATAGAATATGAGTGGACTGCAGAATGCTGGCAAATCTTCTGATTTAAAAAAACGCATTATTTTCACGCTTTTAATGCTAGCCGTATACAGGATGGGTGTTCAGGTACCGACCCCTGGTATAAACGGTGAGGCTCTTGCGGCGTTTTTTGCGAAAAATGCGGGTACGCTTTTTGGAATGTTTAACATGTTTTCAGGTGGTGCTTTGGAGAATTTTTCCATATTTGCACTTGGAATCATGCCTTATATTTCCGCCTCCATCATCATCCAATTGCTCACCGTAGTTATTCCACAACTCGAGACACTCAAGAAAGATGGTGCATCTGGACAACGCAAAATTACCCAGTATACTCGCTATGGAACTGTTGGCTTAAGTATTATTCAAGGTACTTTTATTGCTACAGGCCTTCAGAGTATGGTTGGTCCTGGTGGAGAACCTATTGTATTAAACCCAGGTACACCGTTTATTCTCATGACTATGCTTACCCTTACTGCGGGTACATCATTTATCATGTGGCTTGGTGAACAAATGACTGAGCGAGGGATAGGTAATGGTATATCACTGATTATTTTTGCTGGTATTGTTGCAAGAGGCCCTGCTGCTCTCGTTAACACTTTTCAGTTAATTAAAGCCGGTGAAATAACATTATTTTTTTTACCACTTATCATTGCTTTTATGGTCGCAGTTGTCGCTGTTATCGTTTTCTTTGAGACTGCGCAGCGTCGTATTCCTATACAGTATGCTAAGCGTGTTGTCGGAAGAAAAGTATATGGAGGGCAAAGTTCTCATCTGCCACTCAAAATAAACATCTCAGGAGTTATTCCACCTATCTTTGCATCATCAATTATGATGTTTCCTGCAACCATTGGTGGCTTTGTACAGGTTGAATGGGTTCAGAAAGTATCGGCTGCCATGTCACCAGGAAGCTTTTATTATTACATACTCTATATTGCTATGATAGTTTTCTTCTGCTTCTTTTACACCGCAGTTACATTTAAACCTGATGATGTTGCAGAAAATTTGAAAAAGAATGGTGGTTTTGTTCCTGGTATTCGTCCTGGAAGAAAAACTGCAGACTTTATAGACAGGGTTCTGACACGCTTAACCGTGGTAGGAGCAATTTATCTTAGTGTAGTTTGTGTTTTACCTACAATTTTGATTTCAAAGTTTAATCTGCCATTCTATTTTGGCGGTACTGCGCTTTTAATTATTGTCGGTGTAGCCATTGATACCGTATCTCAAGTACAGTCTCAGATGGTTATGACAAACTATGAAGGTTTTATGAAATCCAGCGGTAAAAAATAACGGCTAATTGTGAGTAGCAGCGCGGGTGGACAACAGGCTTCCAAGCCTATTCTGGTTAAAACTTCCGATGAGATAAAACTCATGCAGGAAGCCAATCAGATAGTTGCTGAAGTACTCACATTGATGCAAAAGTCAGTTATCCCTGGAATCAGTACGTTTGAGCTTGATCAAATGGCTGAGGATTTATGCCGTAAACGTAATTCAACGCCCGCCTTTAAGGGCTACCACGGCTTTCCATCAAGTCTTTGTGTTTCCATAAATGAAGAAGTTGTGCATGGAATACCATCGCGTAAAAGAAAATTGCGTAAAGGGGATATACTTTCCGTTGATTTCGGAGTCCGATATAAGGGTTTTTATGGTGATTCAGCCATAACTATTCCTGTTGGGACGATTAAACCTGAAATACATAAATTACTCCTTGCCACTCAGGAGTCACTTGATCTGGCCATTGAACAGGTAGTGATAGGCAACAGGGTTTCTGATATATCCAAAGCAGTTCAGGACTGCGTCGAACCCAAAGGGTATTCAGTAGTCCGGCAGTTTGTTGGACATGGGATTGGGAGTTCGCTGCATGAAGGCCCTGAGATACCCAATTATGTTCAGAGTGGACAGTCTCCCAGATTAATTGAGGGGATGGTCATTGCCATTGAGCCCATGGTTAACCTTGGTACACACAAGGTTAAAGTTCTTCGTGATGGATGGACAGTTATCACAGCTGATAAAAAACCATCTGCACATTTTGAACATTCTATAGCAGTTACAACTGACGGACCTCTGGTTCTCAGTTCTAGAAACAATTTTTTGGGTCGTTAGTAAAAAATATCTTCTCTTTTGTGAGTGGATAGTTTATTATTGTCCCTTTTTCGATCTGATTATGTTCGTTTCAGGAGTGTATTATGGCCAAAGAAGAAGCCATTGAAGTAGAAGGTACCATTGTAGAGCCGCTTCCAAATGCGATGTTTCGTGTGGAGTTGGACAATGGTCATAAAGTTCTTGCCCATATATCTGGTAAAATGCGGATGCATTTCATTAAGATTTTACCAGGAGACCGTGTTACAATCGAACTCTCTCCCTATGATCTTACCAGGGGTAGAGTAACGTTTCGGGCAAAGAACAATAAAAAGAACAAATAAGAGAGTTGTCACATGAAAGTCAGGTCATCTGTCAAAAAAATGTGTAGTGATTGCAAGATATTTAAGCGCAAAGGCGTAGTCCGTGTCAGCTGTAAAGTTAAGAAACACAAACAGCGTCAAGGGTAAGCATCTCATTTTGAGACAGACAATAGTAAGATATTGTCACTTTATTTTAAGGAGTACGTATTTTGGCACGTATAGCGGGAGTTGATCTTCCAAAAAACAAACACATGGATCGTGCACTTACATATATCCATGGAATTGGGCTGACATCAGCCAGAGTCATACTTGATAAGGCCGATCTGCCACACACTATGAATAGTGATGATCTTGGTGGTGAGGATGTTACGCGAATTCGTACAATTATTGAGTCTGAGTTTACTGTCGAGGGTGACAGGCGTCGTGAAGTATCCATGGATATAAAACGACTTACCGACCTTGGCTGTTATCGCGGTCGCCGTCATCGCATGGGACTCCCATGTCGTGGGCAGAAGACTAAAACGAATGCCAGAACAAAAAAAGGGCCACGTCGTGGTGCTGGCCGTAAATAATATATTGAAACAGGTGTGAATTATGGCTGCAGCAAAACGTGCAGGATCTAATAAAAAACGAGTAAAAAAGAATATTCCCGAGGGAGTTGTTTTTATTTATTCTACTTTTAATAATACCATTGTAACTATCTCTGACAAACAGGGAAATGTGATATCCTGGTGTTCAGCTGGGGTTCTTGGTTTTAAGGGATCGCGTAAATCGACTCCCTTTGCTGCCCAAAAGGCAATGGCCGAAGCCGCTGAAAAAGCTGCAGAGCATGGTTTAAGGAAAATCGAAGTGCGTGTTAAGGGACCAGGACCTGGTCGTGAAGCAGCACTTCGGGCGTTGATCAATACAAGATTTGAAGTAAGCAAAATAGTTGATGTTACTCCCATTCCTCACAATGGTTGCAAGCCGCCGAAACGTCGTCGGGTTTAATCAATCTTTTTGTATTGATTTTTTTTACCTCATAAGGGGTATAAGTGCTTAGGCGCTTGTTGATAAATTTATTACTTTAGTTTCCTCTCCCGAAAGCATGTTATTTGTTACAGCTTATAAGGAATATGGCACTAAAGTTACATTACATTAATCGGAGAGTAAAGTGGCTAGATATACAGGAGCTGCCTGTCGTCGTTGTAGACGAGAAAACCTGAAATTATACCTCAAGGGTGATCGCTGTTATTCAGACAAGTGTTCATTTGAGAGAAGAGCTGTTCCTCCCGGTATGCACGGTCAAGCTCGTTTTAAAAAGGTTTCTGACTATTGTGTTCAGCTGAGAGAAAAACAGAAAGTAAAAAATATTTATGGTATGCTGGAAGGACAGTTCCGTAATTACTTTCATAAGGCTGATCTGCAAAAGGGTATTACCGGCGAAAATCTTCTTATGATGCTAGAGCGTCGTCTTGATAACACTATTTTCCGTCTTGGTTTTGCTTCATCCAGAAGGCAGGCTAGACAAATGGTTCGTCATAATCACATCTTGGTAAATGACAGAAAGGTTAATATCCCTTCTTTCCTTATCTCAGTTGGTGATGTTGTATCCATCAAGGAAAAGAGCAGGACTAATTCGTATCTTGTTGAAAGCATGGAAGCTGTTGCCAGACGAGGAATCCCAACCTGGCTTGAGCTTGATAAAAATGCATTTAAAGCCACGGTTAAGGCTCTGCCGAATCGCGATGAAATTACTATGCCAATCCAGGAACAGTTGATTGTTGAGTTGTACTCAAAATAATCATACTGAATCTGCTAGCACGGCAATAGTATTGCAAACCTGAAGGTAGGAAACTCATGACTGAAACTGCTGAAGAGACACTCCCTATTTATCGCAACTGGCACGAGCTCATTCATTCTGAGCCAATTGAAGTAGATAAGGCAAAGCACACAAGTACATATGGAAAATTTGTCTGCCAACCTCTTGAAAGAGGATTTGCAGCAACAATTGGTAACTCATTAAGACGTATATTGCTGTCCTCTATTCAAGGTGCAGCAATTACCAGCGTTAAAATTGAGGGTGCCCTCCACGAATTTACATCAATGGAGAATGTTAAAGAGGACGTCAGTGAGATTATCATTAATCTCAAACAGGTTCGTCTTCAACTCAACTCCGAAGATAGTCAGACCGTTATTATTGAGAAAAAAGGCCCTGGAGAAGTTACCGCCGCCGATATTAGTGGAAATGCGAATATTGAAGTCATGAATGGTGACCAGGTAATCTGTACACTCACCGGTGATATTGATTTCCATGCTGAGCTTACGGTAGAGTGGGGTAAAGGTTATCAGCCTGCTGAAAAACAGTCTAAGGAAGATCTTGCCATTGGGCAGATACCCATAGATGCTATATTTACCCCTATTCGACAGATCCAATTTGGTGTATCCAATGCTCGTGTAGGCCAACAGACTGATTATGACAAATTGACCATAGAAGTAGAAACTGATGGTAGTGTTAAGCCTGAGAGCGCTTTAGCATTTGCTGCAAAAATTCTTAAAGAACAGCTGAGTCCCTTTATTAATTTTGATGAAGTTGAAGTCGAACCTGAACAAGCAGAAGAAGACCCAAGTAAGTTTGAACTACTTAATCCTAATTTGGATAAGCCGGTTGAGGACTTGGAACTTTCCGTTCGTTCTGCCAACTGTTTAAAGAATGCAGATATAAATTTCATTGGTGAGCTCACTCAAAAATCTGATCAGGAGATGCTTAAGACCAAAAACTTTGGTCGTAAATCTCTTAATGAAATTAAAGCACTCCTCACTGAAATGGATTTGACTCTTGGGATGAAAGTTGAAAACTGGACTCCTCCTGAAGTCACTGAAAGTAGTGACGATGACACTGACTTATAGAAAAGTTATTAATATAGATCAATACCTGATAGCAGGAATTGAGTTGAGGATAGTATTATGAGACATAGAAAAGCAGGTAGAAGACTTGGACGTACCACTTCACACAGATTGGCCATGGTACGTAATATGGTAACTTCCGTAATTGAACACGAACGTATAGTTACTACCACCCCCAAGGCCAAAGAAGTTAGAAAAGTCGTCGATAAGATGATTACTCTTGCTAAACGTGGTGATCTTCATGCCAAACGTCAGGCCTTCAGTTTCATCCAGTCTCGTGATGTCGTAGCAAAACTCTTTAATGAGATTGCCGGACAATATGCAGATAGAAAAGGCGGCTATACTCGAATCATTCAGACCGGTCAGCGTCGTGGGGATGCTGCTCCAATGGCTATCCTTGAACTCGTGAACTATACTGAAGACAAAGGAGAAGAGAGCGATAATTAATAATACTCTCTATCTTTGATTGAATTAAAGCTGATATGATGTAATTCATATCAGCTTTTTTTTTCTGTTTTTAACCACTTTTTTTTATTCACTCAGTTCTCGTGAGCAATAGATGAAAAACCAAAAAGTATTCCCAGAAGGTATGGAACCACTTGGCAAAAAGAAATTCAATTTTCATTGCCACGATGGTGTGGATTGTTATATGACCTGTTGTCGTAACGTGGATATGTTTCTCTATCCCTATGATGTTTTGCGACTTAAAGGTGCATTGAATATCACATCCCAGGAATTTATGGAACGCTATACCCGTGTTGTTAAAGGTGCAACCCATCCCTATTTCCCTTCGGTGATGCTTCGTCTCACCGAAGATGACAATAAGGCCTGTCCGTTCCTGAATAGTGATGGATGTGGCGTATATTCCGATCGTCCCTCTGCCTGTAGGACCTACCCTCTTGAACGAGGTGTCGACCGTTCACCAAAAAAGGGCCTGGTTAGTGATTTTTATCTTTTAACTGATCATGAATACTGTCACGGGCATAAAGAAGAAAAGACCTTTACGGTTAAGAAATGGATACGAGACCAGCGCCTAGATGAGTATAATATGATGAACGATCACTGGGCAGAGGTAGACACAGTATTTGCTGCAAATCCCTGGGCAGGAGAAGGGAGTGGCGGACCTAAACAACAGGTGGCCTTCACCACTTGCTATGACATTGATAATTTTAGGATAATGGTTGCCAAACATGATCTTCTTGAACGTTTTACCGTAACCCGGGAACAAAAACGTCGAATAAATGAATCCGATATAGAGCTCCTTAAATTTGGTTTTGAATGGATCAAAAATTTTCTGGGCGCATCATCTTCACTCTTAAGTAAGTAAAGGATATAATTCCAGCCGTATTATTGAAAATATACGATCTGCAACCGCAAAAACTTGCGAGACTTTACTCAGTATGGTAATAAAAATTGTTTAGTATTTAATTTTGTAGTCGTTTTCCCCGCATTGGGTGGGAAAAACATAAATCACACATTCCCCCGTATTCCGGTGTCTCTGGTTTTACTAGTTAAAATCACTGATGAAGGAGGAATGGACGTTTAACCGGATAGGAGAAAACAAATGGCAAAAGTAACTGTTAAAGAAATGCTTCAAGCTGGACTTCATTTTGGTCATCAGACCCGTCGCTGGAACCCCAAAATGAAACCATATATCTATGGACCACGTAATGGCATTTATATTATTAATCTGGATAAAAGTAAGAGACTTTTTGATACCGCTAGTGACTTCGTTGTTGACGAGGTATCCAATGGAGGTAATGTTCTTTTTGTTGGAACCAAACGTCAGGCAAGGAATATTATCAAAGAAGAAGCTGTGCGATGTGGGATGCCCTATGTTGATCATCGCTGGCTTGGTGGAATGCTTACCAATTTTCAGACCATAAAAAACTCTATTGATAGACTTAAATCCATTGAATCCATGCAGGAAGATGGTTCTATAAATCGCTTCCCTAAAAAAGAAATTCTGCTGATGGGAAAAGAGCGTGTAAAGCTCGAGCGTAATGTTGGTGGAATTAAAAACATGCGCAATACTCCTTCTGCAATTCTTGTGATTGACCCTAAAAATGAAGCTATTGCTATCAATGAGGCAAAAAAATTAAAGATTCCTGTGATTGCGCTTGCTGATACCAACTGTGATCCCGATGGAATTGATTATATTATTCCAGGTAACGATGATGCTATTCGGTCCATTCGTCTGATCTGTAGTCAGCTTGCTGATGGTGTTCTCACTGGTCAGGCTGCACATGATGGTGAAGATGCAACGGACGAAGCAATGCTTGCTGCCATGGGTGATGCTGGAGTTGGGCAGGAAGTAGCAGTTGAGTCGGAAGTAGCATCTCAGCCAGAAGTAGCAGCTGAGTCCACCGAAGGGACGGAAGCCGCAAAATAAAGTAATGTCTTCGCCTTTCTTGGCAGGACAGTGTTGACAACTCAGGGGCTGTGTAAGCCCCTTTGTCACGTCTGCACTTTTCGTGTTATTTTTTGAAACTGTGCTGATTGCCTGTTTAACGATTGGTAGATTTATTTATTATATGAAATATTACGTTCAGATGTTAGAGCCTGGAAAATGAGCTTTATACATCGAATTTGAGGAGATATGTTATGAAAATTAATGCCCAAATGGTAAAAGATCTGCGTGACAAAACTGCTGCAGGAATGATGGATTGTAAAAAAGCACTGAACGAGACCGACGGTGATATGGAAAAAGCCATAGATCTGCTCCGTCAGAAAGGTCTCGCTGTTGCCGCTAAGCGTGCTGGCCGTGCAACAAGTGAAGGTACCATTGAAACCTATATCCATGCGGGTGGTAAAATTGCCGCCATGGTTGAGCTTTCCTGTGAGAGTGATTTTGTTGCCAAAACCGATGCATTTAAGGAATTTGCCCGTGATCTTGCTCTTCATGTTGCGGCAGTCAATCCCGTTGCTATTAGCCGCGAAGAGATTCCCGAGGATGTTCTGGCCAGAGAAAAAGATATTTATGTACAGCAAGCAATTGAGTCAGGAAAGCCTGAGAATATTGCTGAGAAAATGGTCGGTGGCAAGATGGAAAAATTCATCAAGGAAATCAGTCTTCTTGACCAGCAATTTGTGAAAAATCCTGACTTTACCATTCAGGAGCTTATCACCGATCTTATAGGCAAAGTGGGCGAGTCCATTTCCGTTAAACGTATAGCCCGTTTTCAAGTTGGTGTCTGATTATTCCGTGTTCGCATCTCTGTGTAGGCATTGATGCGAACACTTTTATTTCATTAGATAAGGGAGTTATTATGGAGCTGAAGTATAAAAGGATACTTTTAAAACTGAGCGGTGAAGCCCTTATGGGGGATGACTCTTTTGGTATCAATACTGATGTTCTTGAGGGAATTTCTTCAGAAATAAAAGAGATAATGGACCTTGGTGTTGAAGTAGGCATTGTTATTGGTGCTGGAAATATCTTTCGCGGTGTCAAGGGCGCAAGTCAGGGCATGGATAGGACTACCGCTGACAATATGGGGATGCTGGCTACTGTAATCAATTCACTTGCTTTGCAGGATTCCTTGGAACGAAGCGGAGTAGTTACGCGTGTAATGTCCGCTATCCCCATGCGTCAAGTCTGTGAGCCCTACATTCGTCGTCGTGCAACCAGGCATCTTGAAAAAGGACGTGCCGTTATTTTTGCTGCGGGAACTGGAAATCCTTATTTCACGACAGATTCTGCAGGTGTTCTTCGGGCATTGGAAATTGATGCCGATGTCGTCATCAAGGCCACCAAAGTTGATGGTGTCTACGATAAAGATCCTGTCCTCTATACAAATGCTGTCAAACACGAGACACTCACCTATGATGAAGTCCTGAGTAAAAATCTTCGTGTCATGGATGCTTCTGGAATTGCACTTGCAAAAGAAGACAATTTACCTATTCTGGTTCTAAACATGACAGAATCCGGGAATATCCGGCGTGCAGTATGTGGAGAGGTGATCGGCAGTCTTATCGGAAGTTGAAGAGAAGAATATTTTCATCAATTTAGCAAAATGAATCAGGAGAAATTGGCATGAGTGATGTGATTATAGAAATGGCAGAGAAGATGGATAAAAGTGTTGAAACTTTTAAAAACGAACTCTCCAAGGTACGTACGGGTAGAGCATCCATATCGCTACTCGACGGGATATCCGTTGATGCGTATGGCTCTCCAATGCCGATGAATCAGGTTGCGACCATGACTATACCTGAGAGCAGAATGATTGCAATTCAGCCATGGGATCCACAGATGGTACCAGCCATAGAGAAAGCTATCCTCAAATCTAATCTTGGCCTGACTCCTCAAAACGATGGCAAGGTTATCCGCCTTAACATTCCTCAACTCACCGAAGAGCGTCGTAGGGATCTCGTTAAACAAGTCCGCAAGGTTGCTGAAGAATTTAGAGTAGCCGTCCGTAACGTGCGTCGTGAAGCTATAGATACTCTGAAACAGCTAAAGAAGGATAAGGAGATTTCTGAAGATGATCTTTTTAAACTTCAGGATGATGCTCAGAAAGAAACTGACGCCTACGTGAAACAGATTGACCAGGTGACTGACCATAAAGAAAAGGAAATGATGGAAGTCTGATTTTTGATCAGAAAAGCATGCCAGTCTTATACGCTGTGCACAACTACTCTTTCCCCGTTCCGAAGACATTCTTTTTTTTATGTCCCCCTTTGCATAAGTAGATAGTTTACCATGTCTGTAGCACAAACCCTTGATCCAGCCTATATTCCTCGTCACGTTGCCATTATTATGGATGGTAATGGCCGCTGGGCAAAACGTCAGCTGAAACCACGGCTCTACGGGCATAAGGTCGGTGTCGATTCTGTTCAGGCGATTGTTGAATGTGCTGCAGAATGCGGTGTTGAGGTTCTCACTCTCTATGCTTTCTCAACTGAAAACTGGAACCGTCCAGACGATGAAGTTGGTGGGCTTATGGGACTGTTGAAAAACTATCTTCAAAAAGAACTGTCTCAAATGCTAAAAAACAACATTCGCCTTACCTGCATTGGTGATATTGAAAAACTTCCCAGGGATGTTCGTGAAGTTCTTGAGGCAACTATACGTGAAACAGCTGGAAATCAAAAGCTTACCCTTAATCTTGCCCTGAGTTATGGCGGGCGCGCTGAACTTATCCGAGGTATTCGCATGATTGCCAAAGAAGTGAGTGAGGGACAATGTGCAATTGATGATATTGATGAGAAGCTTATTGATTCCCATTTGTACACAGCACAGCTTCCCGACCCGGATTTTCTTATTCGTACCGGTGGTGAGGCAAGGCTTTCCAATTTTCTTCTCTGGCAGGCATCCTATGCCGAAATCTATTTTACAGATATCATGTGGCCTGAATTCCGTGAGGATGCATTTCGTCAGGCTCTTCTCGAATATCAGGGGCGTGAACGGCGCTTTGGCCAAACCAGCGCTCAGGTCAAAAATGGGTGACAGATGAATCGTCTGATTCCAGGTCTTGCTCTTGCTTCATGTTGGTTGCTTCTTCTGCTGAAGGGCTCCAGCGCTCTTTTTGCCCTTGTGCTCCTTGTCGGCCTTGTCATTGGGGCATATGAGTATGGCAAAATGGCGCTTTTCTCTGAATCCTTACTCCAGCCGGTGTTTCTGGCTTTGCTGACTATTATCCCTCTTCTTTCTTTTTACTTTACTCCTCAATCTGGTATTGGCGTGGGACTTGCCTGCGCTTTCCTTCTTATCTCTTTCTGGACTCTTGCAACCTACAGGGAAGGGTTTGACAGTTATGCATTCTTTTGCAAATGTTGTTTTGGCCTGATCTGGATAGGTTTTCTTGGAGCCCATCTGCAGATGATCCGGGTACTTCCCGATGGCAACTTCTGGCTTCTTATTCTCACAGGAATAACTGCGGGTTCTGACTCCGGAGCATATTATGCAGGACGTGCCTTCGGCCGCCATAAACTGAGTCCTTTAATCAGCCCCAATAAGACTATTGAAGGTGCAATTGGCGGAATTCTTACTGGAATGGTAGTTGCAGTACTTCTGGCTATGCTTCTTTTAGAGGCAGTTCCCTGGGGATTTGTGATTGTCGCTGCAATCTTCCTTGGAATTGTGGGTATCTGTGGTGATCTTGTGGAGTCCGTTGTAAAACGAGCCACTGGAACCAAGGACTCCGGAACGATTCTTGGAGGACATGGCGGTATTCTTGATCGGGCCGATTCTATTATCTTTGCCGCACCAGTTCTCTATTACCTTCTGCTCTCTTTTCCTAACTGATATGAAAACACTGACCCTTTTGGGATCCACCGGATCAATTGGCTGTAATGTGCTCGATGTCGTTCGCAGCTTTCCCGAGCTATACCAAATAGTCGGTCTTGCGGCAGGAAGAAATATAGTAAAACTTGTTGAACAGGTTTTGGAATTTGACCCTGAACTCATCTCATGTGCTGATAAAGAGGGTGCTGAACAGTTGATTCAGGCATTGCCACAACAGTACAAAAAACGGATTCGCTATGGAATCCAGGGGAGTCAGGAGGTTGCTGCCATTGATTCTGCTGAAATGACAATATCTGCAATAGTCGGGGCAGCAGGACTGCTTCCCACCCTTGCAGCCATTGATGCCGGTAAAGATATTGGCCTTGCCAATAAAGAAACTCTTGTAATGGCAGGGAAGCTTGTCATTGATCGCTGTAGGGAAAAGAACGTTACACTACTTCCCATTGATTCGGAACACAGTGCTATTTTTCAGGCACTTGATGCCGGACATCGTGATGATGTTGCGAAGATTATTCTTACTGCCTCGGGTGGTCCATTCAGGGAGAAAAGTCTTGAGGAGCTCAAGTCAGTTACTCCGGATCAGGCCCTGGCTCATCCTAACTGGGATATGGGCCGGAAGATATCCATTGATTCTGCCTCTCTTATGAATAAAGGGCTTGAGGTTATCGAGGCCAAATGGCTCTTTGACGTCTCCGTGGATGAAATTATAGTAGTTGTGCATCCGCAATCCATTGTTCACTCTCTTGTGGAATTTCAAGATGGATCAGTCATTGCTCAGCTTGGTATCCCCGATATGCGGATTCCCATAGCCTATGCCCTTTCCTATCCACGCAGACTTCCCATGTCTTTACCCGGATTGAATCTGGCACAGTGCTCTAATCTCGAATTTCATGACCCGGATTATGATAAATTCCCAGCCCTCTCTCTTGCATTCAGCGCTATTAAAAAAGGTGGAGTATTGCCTGCAGTGTTGAATGGTGCCAATGAAATTGCAGTTGCTGCTTTTTTAGACGGAAAAATTCCCTTCCTTGATATTGCGACAACAGTGGCTACTGTTATGGAGCGGGTACAGGATGGGAGTGAGGATAACATTGCCGATATTCTGGAGGCTGATCGTCTCGCACGTGAAGCTGCAACTGCACTAGTAAACGCAAGATAAATACAATCTATTAACTACTTTTCAGGTTTCTCTATGAATACCGTTGTCTCTTTTATTGTTTGTTTGGGCATTCTTATTTTTGTGCATGAGTTGGGCCATTTTCTTTTTGCAAAGCTGTTTAAAGTGAGAGTGCTTAAGTTTTCCCTTGGTTTTGGACCGAAGCTTTTTAGTAAAACAGTCGGGGACACAGAATATCAGCTCAGCGCTCTGCCACTTGGCGGCTACGTGAAGATGTTTGGTGAAAATCCAGATGAACAGGAGGAAGCTGGAAGCGACAGAGATGCATCCTTTGCCCATAAAACCGTATGGCAGCGATTCCTTATCGTCCTTGCCGGTCCGGTTTTTAATCTGTTATTCAGTCTTGTTCTTTTCTTTTTTGTTTTCTTGTTTATGGGACTGCCTGATAGTCGAGATACCACCAAAATTGGTGAGGTAACCGTAGATTCCCCAGCAGCCAGTGCCGGCATTATGGCCGGAGATACCATTCTCACTATCAATGGTCATGCCACGGAGCAGTGGCTGGATGTCTTAAATCTGGTGAAGGACTCAGAGGGAGAAGCGTTGAATTTCCTGCTGGCACGTGGCAATGATGAAGTGTCTCTTGTTGTGACTCCTGCCATTCATCCTGTTAAAAATATCTTTGGAGAAGAAGTTGATGAACGCTACATGATCGGCATTGTAAAGGCTGATGAGCTCTTTTATACTCCGACCGGACTGGTCGGTGCCTTTCAGGCCGCCTGCGCCCAGACATGGATGTATATAAGTTTGACAGTGCTTGGCTTTGTAAAACTGATTCAACAGGTCGTCCCGGTCTCGGAACTTGGCGGCCCCATCCTCATTGCCCAGATCGCCGGAAAACAGATGCAGGCCGGCTGGGTCAACTTTGTATTCTTCACAGGACTACTCAGTGTCAATCTCGGTATTTTGAATCTTCTGCCCATTCCGGTACTCGATGGTGGTCACTTGATGTTCTTGAGTTTTGAGGCCATTCGGCGTAAACCAATGAGTGAAAGAATGCAAATATTTGCCCAGCAGGTTGGTATTGCATTTTTGGGAGTTGCTATGATTTTTGTCTTTTATAATGACCTGGCGAGGATTTTTGGATCGTGAGTGATGATCGTCCTCTGATTCTGGCCGTTGATACGGCAACGTCATGCAGCTCTGTGTCACTTACCTGGGGAGATATGCACGATGGTGAACTCCTGGCAACGCTTAGCCTCAATAGTAAAATTACTCATTCCAGACGCTTACTTACCGGGATAGACTGGCTCCTTCATGAAAACAGTGTCGATAAAAATGATATCGATGCCCTGGCTGTTGGTCTTGGGCCCGGATCATTTACCGGGCTGCGCATTGCAATGGCAACTATGAAAGGAATGGCCATGGCAATGACTAAACCCTTACTCGGATGTTCAACACTTGATGCCCTGGCTCTGAACTGTTCCGGCAACAAACCACTCTGCGTTTTGCTGGATGCCAGAAAAAAAGAAGTATATCGGCAGTGGTATGTGCAAGATGCACAGAATGTATATCGTCCCCGGGGAACGATTCAGGCATTAACTCCTGTGGAACTCGTGGCCGAGGTGACAGAGCCGGTTTTGATGGTTGGTGACGGGCTCCTGAGCTATGGGGAGTTTTTACTGGAAAGTCTGGGGGATTACCTCACCATGGCTCCTCTCCCACTCCATTATCCATCGGCTACTACCATAGGGCTTCTCTGTTGTGAGAAGTTGAGGCAGGATGACGTCCTGGATCTGGACTCCGCTGTTCCTCTATACGTCCGGGCATCCGATGCAGAGCTCAGTCTGCTGAACAAAGAGGAACAGGAAAAATGATCAGTAGAAGACAAACTCGAACAATTCACGTTGGTAATGTTCCTATCGGTGGAGACAGTCCCATTGCGGTACAGTCCATGTGCAACACTGACACCAGGGATATCGAGGCAACTGTTACTCAGATTGAACAGCTCCAGGCTGCCGGATGTGAAATAATTCGGGTGGCCGTGCTGAATCAGGATGCCGCCGTTGCGATACGTTCCATCAGGGACAGAATCTCTATTCCATTGATTGGCGATATTCATTTTGATCACAGGTTGGCTGTTGCTGCAATGGAAAATGGTGCCCAGGGAATTCGTATTAACCCCGGAAATCTGGGGGGGGCTGAAAAACTCTCGCGGGTTGTCGCTGCTGCAAAAACACATGGGGTTCCCATTCGCGTGGGCGTGAATTCCGGCTCCATTGAAAAGGATCTTTTAAAGGAGTTCGGTTACCCAAGTTCTGAAAAACCCACAGCCCTTATAGAAAGCGCCATGCGCAACGTCCGTCTTCTTGAAGATCAGGGCTTTGAAGAAATAAAAATATCCATAAAATCCTCGGATACCCTGACTGCCATCAGCGGCTATCAGCAATTATCTAAACTGACTGATTATCCGCTCCACCTTGGAGTTACCGAGGCCGGCGGATTGATAGCAGGTACGGTCAAATCAAGTGTAGCACTGGGAATACTCCTCCATCAAGGAATAGGGGATACCTTTCGTATTTCGCTTACCCGTGACCCGGTGGAAGAAATTCGTGTCTGCTTCGAGCTTCTTCGTTCTTTAAAAATCAGGGAACGTGGCCCTGAGCTGATATCATGTCCCACCTGTGGCAGAACCCAGATTGATCTTTTTACGATTGCAGAAGAAGTTGAGCGGTACGTTCAAACCATGAAAAAGCAGATCAAGGTTGCTGTTATGGGTTGTATCGTTAATGGTCCCGGTGAGGCAAAAGAGGCTGATATCGGACTTGCCGGCGGCAATGGTGTTGGTATTATCTTTAAAAAAGGCGTGTTGTATAAAAAGGTTAAAGAAGAGGATCTGCTGGAGACCTTTCTAGCAGAACTGAAAAAAATAGAAGGTTCTGAAATATGAGATTTTCCAAGTCACTAATTCCCACACTCAAAGAAACTCCTGCAGAAGCAGAGGTTGCAAGTCATCGCCTTCTGTTGCGGGCAGGTTTTATTCGAAAGCTCACTGCAGGTATCTATACCTATCTTCCCCTGGGGCTTGCTGCCATTCGTAAGGTGGAAAACATTGTACGCGAAGAGATGGTACGGGCTGGAGCACAGGAAATACTTATGCCTATGGTGCAGCCGGCTGATCTCTGGCATGAAACTGGACGTTACCAAAAATATGGACCAGAGTTGCTTCGATTTGTGGATCGCCATGATCGTGAATCCTGCCTGGGACCCACTCATGAAGAGGTTATTACCGACCTGGTGCGGCGTGACGTTCGATCCTATCGTGATCTGCCGCTGAACCTGTTTCAGATCCAGACAAAATTCCGGGATGAGATACGACCACGATTCGGGCTTATGCGTGGCCGGGAATTTATTATGAAGGATGCCTATTCCTTTGATGTTGATGATACTGCGGCAGGTGATTCCTATCAGTGTATGTATGATGCCTACAAACGGATCTTTATGCGTTGCGGACTTGATTTTCGCCCTGTTGAGGCCGATTCCGGGACCATCGGGGGCAGCTTTTCCCATGAGTTTATGGTGCTGGCCGACACCGGTGAAGATACTCTGGTTATCTGTTCCAGTTGTGACTATGCCGCCAACAGTGAAAAGGCAGAAGTTGCAGTAACAGCAAGTGATGAAAGCCCCATGCTGGCAATGGAAAAGATTGAAACTCCGGGTAAACGAAAGGTTCCTGCGGTGTGTGAGTTTATGGGAATTGAACCGAGCGAGCTCGTCAAAACCATGGTCTATCAGGCAGGTGAGGAAGCTGTCGCGGTACTTGTTCGTGGTGACCGTGAAGTGCAGAAAGTAAAACTGAAAAATCTCCTTGGTGTCGTAGATGTTGAGATGCTTGATGACAAGGGAGTGTTTGACGCAACCGGAGTTCCAACAGGATATCTTGGGCCCGTTGGTATTAAGGTAAAGTTGCTGGTTGATAATGAAGTTGCAGGTATGCACAATTTTGTGGTTGGTGCCAATGAAAAGAATCATCATCTGAAGAACGTTAATATGGGTCGTGATTTTGAGCCCTTTGCTGTTGCTGATTTACGTCAAATCACCTCGGAGGATCCATGTCCCGCATGTGGTGGTGTTCTCACCATGAAAGAGGGCATTGAAGTTGGACATGTATTTAAACTGGGAACCGGATATTCCACGGCAATGAATGCAGTTTTTAAGGACAGTGCTGGTAGTGATACTCCTATCGTTATGGGGTGCTACGGTATCGGGGTGAGTCGAATCGTAGCCGCTGCCATTGAGCAGAATCATGACGAAAACGGAATGGTTTTCCCCATGCCTCTGGCTCCTATGCAGGTGATTTTGTTAAATCTTGGATTGAAAGATGAACAGATCACAGAAGCAGCAGAAGCCTTGTATGCAGAGTTGCAGGAGAAAGGTGTTGAAGTTCTTTTAGATGACAGGGATGAACAGCCCGGATCAAAATTCAAGGATGCGGACCTTCTTGGCATTCCGTTACGTATCACCGTTGGCAAACGCCTCACAAAAGATGGTGTGATAGAACTTCGTTCCCGTAAGGATGGAATGGTCGAAGAACTCGCCCTGCAACAGGTTAGTGGCAGAGTACTTGAATTAATAGAAGCTGCAATGAGCAATGGCTGATAAAGAAAAAATTGATACTATGGTGAATCAGGAAGGTTTAAAAATCCTGACCAGGAGCTATCTCAATGGGACGGATCTCAGCCCCATTGATAGGGCCTGGGAACTTGTCGTCTCTGTTCATTCAGATAAGCAGCATTTCTCAGGAACGCCCTATCTGGACCATACCCTGCATGTTGCCTCCACTCTGGCCTCCATGCATCTGGACCTCGATACCGTCGTAGCAGGCCTGCTCCACGGCGTCTTAAAAGAGGGCGTGGAACTCACCGAACTGCGGAAGCAATTTGGTGACAGTGTTGCTCTTATCGTCGATGGTTGTACTCGTATCACCAATGTTCATTACAATTCCAAGCTGACTCACCAGGCGGATAACGTCAGAAAAATGCTCCTGGCAATCGCTACCGACGTCAGAGTATTACTTGTGAAACTTGCCGATAGACTCCAGGATATGTGTCTACTCGAGACGGTGCCCTTAGAGCGTCAGCTGGAGATTGCCCAGGAAACCAAGGATCTGTACGCTCCACTTGCTTCTCGTCTTGGTATAGACTGGATGAAGCGGGAACTTGAAGATCTGGCGTTTCAATATTTGAACCCCGGGGAATATCTACACCTGATCACGAATCTGGAAAGTTCCCTTGAAGAACGACAGAAGTATGTGGATGAGGTGATCTCTATTTTTCATGGAAAACTTTCTGCAAGTAACGTTGAGCCCACTCGTATTATTGGCCGTCCAAAACATCTTTATTCCATCTATAAAAAACTGGTTGCTCAAAAAATTCCGCTGGAACGTGTCTACGATAAGGTAGCTTTTCGTATCATTGTGGACAGCGTTAAGGACTGTTATGAAGCGCTCGGTGTTATCCACGCAAACTGGGCCCCGGTTCCGGGACGTATCAAGGATTTTATTTCTGTTCCTAAGTCTAATAATTACCAGTCCATGCATACAACCGTGGTCGGCCCGCGAGATCACTTTATAGAAGTCCAGATTCGTACGGAAGAGATGGATCGTATTGCCATGGAGGGTGTTGCTGCTCACTGGGCCTATAAGGAAGGACAGAATGCCTCTGAGAATGATACCAAGCTCTTCAAGGAACTGAAAAGCCTGGTAAAGACTCTTCAGGAAGTGGATGACCCCAGAGAGTTTCTGGAATCAGTTCATGGTGAGTTGGATACTCCCGAGGTATATGCGCTTACTCCCGCCGGTGAAGTAAGAGAATTTCCGGTTAATTCCAGTCCCATTGATTTCGCCTATGCTATCCATACCGAGGTCGGTGATCACTGTGTTGGTGCAAAGGTAAATAGCAAGCTTGTCCCCTTGAAATATTCGATTCAGAATGGGGATATTATAGAGATTGTTACATCCCACAATCAACGCCCACGGCGGGGGTGGCTTGGACTGGTAAAAACCAGTCGGGCACGTTCCCGGATACGCTCCTGGTTACGCAGGGAAGATCGTGAAAAGGCACTGAATCTTGGTCGCGAGATTTGTGAAAAAGAGCTTAGAAATCATTACACCACCCTGAAAAAGATGGTGAAGAGCGGGCATGTAAAGCTTCTCTTGAAGGATCTGCATTGTAACTCTTTGGAAGATATGCTGGCCAAAGTTGGAGGTGGGACGATCACCATCCCTCATCTTGTCAGAACTCTCCAGCCCCCGGAGATACGAAAAGAGACGGAGAATCGAAGAGTCATTGGTAGCACAGCTGTACCTGATAAGAAGCAGGCAGCAAGTGTTTCCAAACGTGGTAAAATAACATCTGGTTCGGCTATTCATATCGATGGAGTGGACGATATGATGATAAAAATCAGTCGCTGCTGTAATCCTGTTCCCGGCGATGCTATTATGGGATTTGTGACCAATGGGCGAGGTGTTTCTGTCCATAAGGCCGAATGTGTTAACCTGCTGGCAACGGATCCGCAACGCTGGTTGGATGTTGTGTGGACAAACAATCATGAGAGCGGGCATCGGGTTGAAATTCAGGTCAGTGCTGAGAATAGTAAGGGAATTTTTGCAGCTATCAGTAGTGCTATTAGTACGGATGATGCTGATATTTTGGAGATATCAGCAAGAACTACTCCTACCGACACAGCAGATTTTCATATAGCCCTGGAAGTTGAAGGGCTCGATCATCTGCAGCGGGTTTTACAGCATCTTCGCCAGATGGCACAGGTTATTACCGCCAGGCGTATCTGATAATATAATAATTGTCTATAATGTAAGGTGTTTAGTGTGATGTAGTGTCAGGACTATATTGAAAAATGTTTTTTATTTCCCATCCGGGGTATGGAGGCAATTTTTGTTGTCTCGGAGTCTCGCAGGTTTGCTTACCTGCTATTGAATGAAAATTCAAATTTTACAAGAGTATCCCACCAAACGTAAACTGCTCAAGGGGGAAGAGTGTGAAAGAGAATATCACTGCAATGTATGCCAGGAAAAATTTTGGTCGTCTGTTGGATAAAACGGCTCTTCTTGGAGAATCCTATGTTATTGAGCGGGCAGGCCGTCCCATGGCCGCTCTCGTTTCCGTTGAGCGCCTCGATGAGTTGCAGGCAAGTGGTGTTGTAATGGAAGACGCTCTTGAAAAGCTCATAAAGAAAATTAAAGATCCTAAATCTAAAAAGCTGGAAAAGGCTATTGTTGAGGCAAGAGAAGCAGCAGCTGGTCTTCTTCTGTAGTCTTCAGGTCTCCATGCACTCCTGCCAAATTTGCGGCAACGAAATTGATTCACGAACTGTGTGCTGTCCCTACTGTGGTAGTGCTCAGGATAATGCAAATCGTGATCAATTCAAGTCCTCAAGAAAAACATTTTTCCAAAAAACAATCAATCTTGAGCAGGGACTTCCCACGGTAAAACAGGCTCTCAACCGCCTACAGCAGGAAATGGTCACCGCCACTATGGAGCAGATAACGGTGCTCACGCTTATTCATGGTTATGGGTCCAGCGGTAAAGGTGGTGCTATCCGTCTTGAATGCAGAAAGAATTTGGAGTATTTGCTAAGCCGTGGAGAAATAGGAATGGTTGTTTTTGGAGAAGATTTTAGTCACCGTCACCCTTCTGTGAAACAATTATTACGTCGTTTTCCAGAACTGTCACACCATTCTCATCTGAATATTCGCAATAAAGGCATTACTTTGGTGGTGCTGTCCTGAGACTCCCCTATTTATCATTTTGTCATCATTATCCTTGCAGGATGTTAATGAGTGCTTATGTATAAATGGGTTAAGGTCTTACTGGTAGCCCTTTTTAATGAAAAATATAATTGAAGTGTGAAGGAGTTTATACATGAAACGAATTGCTGGATTAGCCCTTGTTGTCTGTTTTTCTGTTCCAACCTTTGGTTTTGCCACTGAGGCTGGAAATACTGAGTTGAAAACCTTTAAGGATAAGCTTAGCTATAGTATGGGTGTTGATATGGGAAGCTATCTGAACGGAATAGGTGAAGAACTTGATTATGAACGCCTTCAGCTTGGCCTGAAAGACGGCTTTGATGGCAAAAAAACACTTCTGACGCCTGAAGAAATGCAAACTGTGCAGAAAGAATTTGCTGAGAAGATGAAGGTAAAACAGGAATCGCAAATGAAAGCATTGCAGGAAAAGAATAAAGAAGCAGGTGATGCCTACCTGGCGGCAAATAAAGCAAAAAAAGGTGTGATTGTTACTGTGAGTGGTCTGCAGTATGAAGTTGTAAAGGAAGGAACTGGTGCTGTTCCTGTTGCTGAAGATACGGTAACAGTTCACTACAAAGGTACCATGATAGACGGAAGAGTCTTTGACGATTCCAATGCCCGTGGAGAGGCTGCAACTTTTGGTGTAACCCAGGTCATTCCCGGATGGAGTGAAGTGTTACAGTTGATGAAAGAGGGGGCCACCTACCATGTTGTTATTCCACCATCTCTGGCCTATGGGGAACAAGGGGTCCCACCAATGATTGAACCAAATTCTGTTCTCGTCTTCGATGTTGATTTGGTTTCCATTGAGAAAGCTGACAAACAATAAATTTGCTACTCTTAACGTATACCTTTTAGGGGTTTGTAATGGCTAAGAAAAAATGTTGTAATAAAATAAAGAAGAAGGGATACTGCTGTAGCAGTTGTCCTTTGTTTGAAGAGCCCAAAAAACAAACAAAGAAAAAGTCTAAGAAAAAAGATACGAAGAATAAAAAGAAAAAATAAAAAAGGCCCAAAATGGTGTCGAGATTTTTTTAATGTTTGCCCCGGAACAGTATGTTTCGGGGCTTTTTTTTGTGAAATGAGCGAAGGACTTTTTGGTATTGAGTGTTTCAAAGAGAATTTCGATGCATGGCTTGGCTTTTTTGTTATATTTATATATGTTGTGAACAACCGGGCAATTAAAGGAATTATTCAGAGATGCCTATAAATTACCCTGAACTCAGAACGGTTACAAATTTACCTATATTACAGATTATTGGGAGTATATATGAATATCAGCCTCACCATCGATCAGGAAATCTGCAAAAGATGTTATTCCTGTATTGCAGAATGTCCTTTCGATCTAATTAATCAGGATAAAGAAGGCTTCCCTCAGCTACGAAAAGCTGCGGTTAAGCGGTGTATCCGCTGTGGACATTGCATGGCTGTCTGTGTGGCCGATGCACTTGATATCTCCATATCACCTCTTGATCAGAGTCCATCTGTTGATAAGTCTCTGTTGCCAGACCCTGGTTCCGTGAAGCATTTTCTTGAAAGTAGACGTTCTATTCGTACCTATAAAAAGAAGCTTGCGGACCATTCCATTTTGGAACAAATTCTTGAGGTCAGTCGATATTCTCCAAGTGCTCATAACTCCCAGCCTGTCCATTGGATAGTGGTTGAAACTCCAGAGGAAGTGGCGCGTATTGCCGGGATGGTTGTTGATTATATGCGTGATATTAAGGTGTTCCCAGGGCTGATTCGTGCCTGGGATCAGGGGGTTGATAAAGTTTTACGCGGTGCACCGCATCTTGCCATTGCTCACGCAGATCCAAAGAGTAGTGAACATGCTATGGAGGATTGTACTCTGGCCACGGCCTACCTTGATCTTGCTGCACATAGTCACGGTCTCGGCAGCTGTTGGGCCGGTTTCCTGGTACAGGCCATCCATTTTCAGTATCAGCCTGTTATCGATGCCCTTGAACTTCCCGGAAATCATCAGGTATATACAGCTCTTATGCTTGGTTATCCAAAGTTTCGCTACCGTCATATCCCACAGCGTGATCCGTTGAAAGTTGTCTGGAAATAACGAGGGCATCTCACGAAATATGAAGTAATCAAACACAGGATGTAGCAATGAGTGATCTGCCGAACTGCTCGAAGTGCGATTCAGAATACACCTACCAAGACGGAATACTGTTTATTTGCCCGGAATGTGGCCATGAGTGGTCAAAAGAGGAGTTCGCTGAAAAGGATGTTAAGGAAGATGCCGTTACAGATGCCAATGGAACTCTGCTTAATGATGGCGATTCTGTGATGGTGATCAAAGGACTGAAGGTTAAAGGCTCCTCATTGGTGGTTAAAGTTGGGACGAAGGTTAAAAATATCCGTCTGGTAGGCGGCGATCATAATATCGACTGTAAAATTGATGGAATCGGGGCCATGAAATTGAAATCCGAGTTTGTTAAAAAAGTCTGATAATGGGTGTGGCATTACAGTGAGGCCTGTAACCCTTCAAGCAGTACGAATCGTCCTAAAGAGTGCACAGGACAGGGAAAAGAACCAATGAAAAGAGGGTTATCGCAGAGCCCCCCGGAGAGGTAGATTTTTTCTGGCCGTTTTGCAAAATTATACGCATTGACGGCAATTCCCTTTACAAATTTTGCGACGGCTGTCTCCTCACTCTCACCTGTCACCACGGCATCAAAGATGTGGCTCATTCCTAAAACGCCGCAGGTTACAGAAAATGAATTCTTTGGGATCGTCATGGTAGTAAAATCCAGGCTATAGTACCTTTCCAGCAGTTCAATGGTGAATCCCATGGATGCACCACATTCAGCATTCCAGCCCATATCTTTTATCTTCCCATTACTATAGCTGACATATTTAATATCACGACTGCCACAATCAAGCAGAGTAAAGGATTCGTCGTCAATCAGGCGCAATCCTCCCCGGGCAAGAGCCGTCAGCTCGTTGACATATCGGGTGGCATAGCGTTTGCCGTTGTGCCCGGTGGCAATATCAACCCTCAGGCTTTTGTCAATTGAGCGTGTGGGGATCAGGCGCGGAGGGGCTGTCGAGCAGGTTTCGAGCAGTTTGCAGTAGGATGTTCCGAAATCAGCAAGTAACATGGTGTCTGTTTTATATACCCGAAAGTTCCAAAAATGCCTGGATTTTTGCCTTGGCACTGTTTCCGGCTGTTACATCACAGTCAAGGTAGAGCCCATGGGGATGTTTTCCGGCAAGGTGGCGGGCAAGAGCAGTTTTTGCACAGAAAGATTGGGCGAAGAAAACAGTTGGGATATCAGGGTTGTAGTGGAGTTCAAGTTCCATGTTGTCCGGAGTTTTGTTTTCCATACAGCGTGCCCATCCGTAAACATGGGTGGTGTCAGGGAAAAGATCAAGCAGGGAAAAATCCCGTGGCGGTACTCCCCAGAACCCTGCCGTTGCTGTACAGGGTGCAAGGGGGTTATAGGCAACAGGTTGTTGCACTGAAGCGGTTATTGCTGCCATCTTTTGCAGGAGTGGCATTTCCGCTTTGCATAGAGGTGTTCCAAAATTCCTGCTATCATTGTTTCTGGTTCTGATGATTTCACAGTTTGGTAGCAGGTCCTCGAGAACCGTTGCGGTATGAACAGCGCAATCACATTTTCCGGCTCCGGTATCGATATAAATACTATCTGGTTTGACTGCAAGACAGTTGGAAATCACCGTACGAAGGATACCGCAATAGACTTGTGGCAGGAAGGGGGAGGCTGTTTCAATGTCAATTTTCCCCTGTGGTTCATCGAGGTCAAAGATTTCAAATTCGGGACCGGCAAGCATCTCCATGACAGCAAGGGGCGGAACTCCAACGATGCCTGCCCGTTGTTGAGTAATTTGGGAAAAGGCCATCAGCTTCCCTGTTTGTGTAAAAGAAGAAATCCGGTTATCCCAAAAATGACATGAATGAGCATCCCTGCCAGCAGGGGAGAGAGGTAACCAACCCTGGCAAGTGATTGCAGAGCACCCCATAGTCCCCAGGCAAAAAAAGCTATGCCGCAGCTGGCGGGGATGGCAACGGAGAGATCTTTACCCCATTTTTTGTAGGAGATAAGAAGTACCGGCAGGCCTAAAAAGAGCAGAGGAATACCGAGTAGGGTATAGGACAGTCTGCTGTAGAAATTCGTTTCAGCTACCACTGTTTCTGTTTTAGTCCTCTGTTTATGCATGGCCTGAAAAAGCTCAGTAAGGGAAAGTTCTGCTGATTGGTATTTGGGGACAAAAAAGAAATCCGGACTTTCAGGGAACGAAAAATCTCTTTTCGTAAAAAGGGTGGTGCGGTAATCGTCGGGATTAATATTTCTCTGGATCTGGCCGTCTGTTAAATGCCATCCTTTATCATCCCATACTGCTTTGTCTGCGGCTACCAGGGTCTCAAGTTTATGATCTTTATCCCAACTGGAGTATGAAAAGTAGAGGAATAGATTTTTGTCAGGATAGGGTCTGGCAAAGGAATAAAAGCCTTCTGTGCCTTTGTAGTAACAGCGGCCGTTACGGAAAATACCGAGCGGAACCATCCCTTTGACTTCCTCAAACCAGATGGTGTTAGTGGCGGATATGGTGCGCGGCAGAATCCATTGGGACATGGATAGGAAAAGGATGGTGAAAATTATCGAGCCGATGAGGATGGGGTTGATAATAGTACGCATATGGATTCCGCCAGCCATCATTGCGGTGAGTTCATTGTTGTGGCTGAGGATTCCCAGGGTGATAACTCCGGAGAGTAAAATCAGAATCGGGCCAAGCATATCAATAATAAAAGGGATGCTTAAAAGGAAAAATTTAAAGACGAGGCCCATGGATTTTTCGGCTTCCATAAAGTTGTCAATTTTTTCAAAGAAGTCGACAAGGATGTAGATGGAAATAAAAGCAGCAGCTACGATGCAGAAGGTACGGGCAAACTGGGCCAGTATATAACGATTTAGGAGTATCACGGGAAATTACCAGCGGATAAAACGATGAACGAGCAAAAAGCCAATGGCCACCATTGCAAGTCCAAAAAAATTTGAAAAAGCAAGATAGGTAAAGGCCTGGAGATGTTCACCGGCTTTGAACATCTGTACGGTTTCTCTGGCAAAAGTTGAGAATGTTGTAAATCCACCGAGAAATCCTGTAAATAAGAAGAGCCTGAATTCATTGCTGATTGTGACTCGGTCAAACAGTGACCAGAGCACCCCGATCAGCAGACATCCGATAAGGTTGGCAAGGAATGTTCCGACGGGAAAGCTCTGGGTATGGTATTCTCCTGCAATAAGAGCAATAAAATATCTCCCCAGTGATCCAATTGCTCCACCAAGAGCTACTGCAATTATTTTTTCCATACGGTTTGAAATTTTTCTACAGTTTCACTGTCGAATGAATAGTAACTTATAGGTAACTATTCAGCAAATACCTGTTAGTTGGTATACATCGCACTGTAACTGTTTAGCAGTGCTCCAAATTCGTTCATCCTGGCATTCGAAGCATAGTATGCTATGTGAGAAGGCCAGGTAAGCGCAGACTCCGAAATGGACGTAGTTGGGGGGCTGCTGAATAGTTACACTTGTAGATCTACCTGGATCGTAATAAATAGGGTATGTTTTTGTTATTAAAACCAGCTCCAGTAGGTAACATCATCGATGGTGAACGTCAAGTACAAGGCGTGCTTAAGGATAAACGAGGTATTGCTCAATGAAGCCCATAGTATGTTCGGTACAGGTACTAGCTCCACTTCCAGGTCTGCACGATAACACTGCTGATCTCGACCGTTTACGGCAGGCCTTGCTCCAGATTCTCGATGATGGTAGTTCGCTTGTGATTCCCTATGCGTGCATGACATCAGTTGCCAGAGATTTTCGTGCAGCAGGTTTTGGTGGTTTTGCTCTCTTGAATAATCTTGAGCATGGGTGGGAACTGGTTGGTTTTTTTAACGAGGCCCCCCCTGTAATTACTGCCATGGCCCTCGATCTTGGAACAACCCACCTTGAGGCTACCCTTCTCAATCTTCTGACCGGGGAAACACTGTCCGAAGGGAATCTTGAAAATGCACAGATATCATTCGGTGCGGATATTCTCAGTCGTATTCATTATGCAACCACAAGGCGAAGACAACAGAAACCATTGTCAGCTGATTTTCAGGACCCCGGGCTTGATGAACTGCAACGGGTTATTATCTCTGCAATCAATGAATTGACTGCACAATTGGCTACTGATGCTGAAATTGAACCTGGAACCATTCGTGCTCTTTCGGTATCCGGAAACACCACCATGGCCCATCTGTTGCTTGGCCTTGATCCCTATTATATTTGCAGGGAACCCTATATTCCATTGTTTAACAGGGCTCAGCCTCTGCATGGTGAACAGTTACGGCTGGTGGTGAATCCAATGGCTCCGGTCTGGATTATGCCGTCGGTTGGAAGTTATTTTGGTGGTGATCTTATTTCCGGAATTCTGGCTTCAGGTATGGCCAATTCGGAAGACACCAGAATGCTTATCGATGTTGGAACCAACGCCGAAGTTGTCCTAGGAAACAGTGAGTGGCTAATAGCCTGTGCCGGTGCTGCCGGTCCTGCACTTGAGGGCGGGGTGGCGCGGATGGGTATGCGGGCAGGGACTGGTGCCATTGAATTTGTCAGCATAGATCCCAAGAGCTACGAGCTGCAGTATCGTACCATCGGAAATGTCACTCCAAAGGGAATTTGCGGTTCAGGTCTTATTGATCTGGTGGCAGCTCTTTATCTGACAAGAATGATAGACATTCGTGGGAAATTCAGAGATCCGGCCACGGAGCAGGATCTGGCTAGAGTGGCATTTATGAACAAACACCTTGTAAAGCGTGACGATGAACTCTGTTTTGTGTTAACCGGTATCGGTACGTCTGGGCAGGATGCAGAAGTTGTGCTTGAGCAGATTGATCTTGATGCCATGATCCGTTCCAAGGCCGCCATGTATGCTATTTTGACGACATTGATTAATCAGGTGGGACTTGAGTTCTCAGATCTGGAGGAGATTATTGTGGCTGGTGCTTTTGGCCGGCATATTAACCCACAGAATGCCATGACGCTCGGGATGCTTCCGGATCTTCCCCTGTCAGTGTATCGGGCCATCGGGAACAGTTCCCTGCGAGGGGCAGAACAGGTGCTGCTTGATGAGAGTGCGCGCCTGGAATGTGAAAAAATAGTTTCCAGTATCACCTACCTTGAGTTGAATGTGAATCAGGAATTTATGATTCGTTTTTCGGGGGCACGCTTTATTCCCCATACCGATCCGTCACTTTTTCCGTCGGTACCCTTGTTTACTGCCACAGAAGGATGAAAAGTTCGAAAAATGCTAACTTTTCAGATGGCTAAGTAAAAAACTCCATATGCGAGGCGCAAAAATTTTATATCATTTCGGCGTACTAGGGTACGTCGTAATGATATAAAAATTGCAGCAACGAAGCAGATGGAGAGTTTTTACGACGCCATCAAGGGTGATTTTCTCAATTACCCTGCATGCTTGCATTTTAGGGAGTTGATGTGCTATAGTTTTAGAGTTTTGAATAGAAAATGTTTTCAGGATGTATGAAAATTCTATCCTCTTGCTGAATCTTGATCTGGTAAGGGGATGCAAATAATGAAAGGAACTAGTGGCTGGCTTTATCATAAAGGTTGTGATGGATGACCTGCCGCAGTGCTTTACATGGCAAAAAAAAAACATAAGAGTTCACACAAGGGTACCCGGACAAGTGCCCGGGAACGTCTCCATGGTTTTTGGGACGTTTTTGATAAAGAAGATGAAGTTCTTGTCTGTATAAATGCTGACCCCGATGCCTTGGCTTGTGCACTTGCCATCAAGCGGCTTCTCCGTTATCGGGTCAAATCTGTTACTATTGCTCATCCCAATGAGATTCGTCGCTTGAATAATGTCTCCATGGTGGAGCGTCTCAAAATTCCCCTGGAACGTCTCGGTAATGTAAGAGTTCATGATTACAGCAAAAAGGTTTTGGTCGATTCTCAACCGAGCCATCTTCCTGTTTTTGAAAAGATCGAATGGGATGCCATCATTGATCACCATCCCATTACGGGAGAGTACTCCTCTCCATTCGTGGATATTCGACCTCAGTATGGTGCCTGTTCCACAATGCTGGTTGAATATCTGCGTGCCGGCAATATGAAGCCATCGGTTGCCCTGGCCACCGCTCTTTTCTATGCCATTAAAGTAGACACGCAGGATTTTTCCAAACAATCCGTACTGGCAGACGGGATTTCTTTTCGTTATCTCTTTAATATTGCCAACCGCAATCTGGTAAAGAAATTTGAGCTGACGGATATGCGCCGCTCTGAGCTCAAGTATTTTAATATTGCCCTCAGTAACCTGACCTATACAAAGGGAAGATACTATACCCATTTAGGAAAGGTGAGAAGCCCTGATATCCTTGTGAATATCGCCGATTTCCTTAATCATGTCGATAAGATTGACTGGGTTCTTGTTTCAGGGATTCATGGTGAAAAGCTGGTTGTTATTTTTCGCTGTGATGGATATCGAAAAAGTGCCGGAAAACTGGCAGAACGTATTTTTGCTGAAGTTGGGTCAGCCGGCGGCCATAAGGAGGCTGCACGGGCTGAGGTTCCTTTGAAGAACCTCTCCCTTGGAGAGAAGGAATTCTCCACTCAGACATTGAAACGTTTAGCAACCAGACATATGAAATAAAAGGCAATCCTATAATATAGATACACTCTAACTATTCGAAACTTATTGGAGCATAATGCAGAAGCCTTCCACACTCGCAATGATTCTTGCTGGTAGTCGTGTCGATAAACTCGATGTATTGACCTATTATCGTCCCAAGTCGGCGGTGCCGTTTGGAGGGTTTGCAAGAGTTATTGATTTTGCTTTAAGTAACCTGCTCCATTCGGGTATTGAACAGGTTGCAATCCTCTCCCAATATCGAAGTTATTCTCTTATTAATCATATCGGTACGGGTGCTGCCTGGGATATGATAGGCCGTAATCGCGGCATCTCCCTTCTTCCTCCTTTCAAAGATAATAGTGACAATGTGGCTCATGCGGATTGGTATCGCGGATCCGCCGATGCAGTGTATAAAAATCTTGATTTTGTCAAGTATCATCAGCCTGAAGAAATCCTGATCCTCTCAGGAGACCATATCTATAAGATGGATTATCGGGATATGATTGTCTATCATCATCAAAAAGATGCTGACCTGACCATTGCCTTTGTCCAAGTCGATAAAGCCAAGGCACATCGTTTCGGGGTTGCTGCGATTGATTCTGAAGATGGGGAGACCGGTGGACGGCTGACCAACTACTGGGAAAAACCGGAAGATCCTGAGACTAACTGGGCATCCCTTACTGTTCTGATTTTCAAACCGGAAGTGCTCTATCAAGCTCTGCGGGAAAATCAAAAAACTGTGTCATTTGAATTTGGCAGGGATATTATTCCTCAACTGATGGCACAGGGCAAGAAGGTATACGGCTTTAAGTATACTGGATATTGGGGCTATACTGGGACAACGGAGGAGTACTGGCAGGCAAGTATGGATCTTCTAGGTGATAATCCGTCCATCGATATGCAGGCTTGGGGATTACGTACCAATATGGAACATCGCGGGATTAGTGATGCCCAACCTGTATTGATCCGTGAGGGCGCAGAAATTCATAATAGCCTGGTTTATAATGGATGTATCGTTGAGGGAACAGTAAGGAACTCTATTTTGTTTCCGGGTGTTCAGGTTGAGAAGGGCGCTGTTATAGAGGACTCTGTGCTGTTTTTTAACAATCATATCGGAGCGAACTGTAAACTGAATAAAGTTATCATGGATGTGAACTCTGTTTTGGGCGAGGGGGTTTGTGCCGGACCAGAAATAGCGAGTGAGGCGAACCTGGTGACATTGATTGGCTGGAATAACCATATACCCGATAACATGTGCATTGGTGAGGGGGCAACCATTTATCCCAATATCACGTCAGAGCAATGGGGACAGGTGAAACGAATTGCAGCGGAAGAGGTGCTGAGATGAGTGCAAAAAAAGAGACTCTGGTACTTCTCCTTGCTGGTGGAGTTGGTAGCAGGTTGAATATTCTGGTGCAGAGTCGGGCAAAACCAGCCGTTCCCTTTGCCGGACATTACCGAATAATTGATTTCAGTCTCAGTAATGTTATGAATTCTGGACTGACTAAAGTTGGAGTTCTTACTCAGTATAAACCCCTCTCTCTTATGCGTCATCTGGGCATGGGTGAGGCATGGGATTTTACCGGCCGTAGCAGGGGGCTGAAAATATTGCCGCCACATACCGGTTTTCAAGATTCAGACTGGTACAAAGGTACTGCTGATGCTGTTCGACAAAATATCGATTTTCTAGAGAAAAATCCAGCCGATGAAGTGGTGCTTCTATCGGGAGATCATATTTACAATATGGATTTCCATGCCATGATTGAATATCATCGCTTTAAGAAGGCAGATGTGACGATCGGGATGATGGTGGTTCCCATGAGTGAGATATATCAGTTTGGAGCAGGAGTGATTGACGATCAAAACAGGATCATCGGCTGGGAAGAAAAACCTGAGCATCCCAAGACGAATCTCGCTTCCATGGGGATTTATGTTTTTGACTATAAATATCTCCTTGATTCCCTATACAGGGATAAAGCAGAGGTCGATTTTGGTATGCATATCCTGCCGCGGGCCATTGATAATGATAATGTCTTTGCCTATCCTTTTTATGGTTACTGGCGGGATGTGGGAACAATTCAGTCCTATTGGGAGGCCAATATGGATGTGATCAGGCATGACAGCTCGATATCGCCTGCTGGATGGGGGATACGGACCAATATCGAAGCCGATGGGCGTCCTGCTGATCGCCCGCCTGCCCGTTTTACTAATGATGCCAAGGTGAGTTGTTCCATGATCTCTGCAGGGTGTGTGATTCGAGGTACAGTTGTAAATTCGGTACTGGCACCGGGAGTTGTGGTGGAGGAAGGGGCGATTGTTCGTGATTCAATCCTTTTTGCTGACTGTAGTGTTGGAAAAAACAGCATCATGGATTTAACAATCTGTGATAAACGGGTCAAAATTTTAGCTGATAGTGTTGTTGGTTCCGGAACGAATCATGACTTTCCTAATATTAAGCAGCCCAAACATCTGTATACCGGAATTTCTTTGGTTGGAAAGGAGGCGATTATTCCCTCCGGTGTCAGCATTGGGCGCAATTGTATTATCAACTCTCACACTCAGGAATCGGCTTTTTCCACTAAGGAAATTGCTGATGGAGAAACGCTGTAACTTCTGCTGGTTATTTTCAGAAAATGGGGCTGTAATGGCGAAATTGAAAAACTGACATGACTTGAGTGATAAGATTAGGTAATAATTTTAGTAGTACACTTTCACTGTAAGTGCCCCTGTCAGAGAAGTACCAGGACTAACATACTCAGTTACGGCCAAGATCTTTTGCCGTATAAAGCTTATTGTCTGCATCGTTGTATAGTGCCTCCAATGAACCTGCGTTATTCAGTCCCAGTTCAGCTGCCCCTATGCTGACAGTCATATCTATTTTCCTTCCATCTGATAAAAAAGAGTGATTTTCAATTGCAGTACATATTTTTTGTCCAATATTTTTTGCATCGGCAACAGATGAGCCATAAAGAAAAACAGCAAACTCCTCTCCCCCGATCCTGGCAAAGATATCACTTTCTCGAATCATCTTTTTAATTATTTTTGCCAAAGAGACAAGCACTCTATCGCCTCCATTGTGGCCGTAGGTATCATTGATATTTTTAAAATGATCCAAGTCAATCATCAGAAGAGAGACGTTTTTATGTTCACGTTTTGATAGTTCTATAAGTCTTTCAGATGCCTGGAAAAAATAACGTCTGTTGTATGTACTCGTCAGGGAATCCGTTATGGATAATTGGTGCAATTTATTAACATTTTCCGACAGTGTTTCATTTGTTTTTATTTCATTAATAAGGTTTCTGTTGACCAGCCTGGAGAGGATTACAACGTAGGGCGTATACACAATTGTTAATAATAAAACGCCATTATATACGGTACCATTCAAGTTGCTCATGTAAATAATTTGAGGAACTATCAATAAGCTGAATTCGTATAATAAGTGCATAGCCTCTGTAGGTAGCAGAGCCCAAAACACCTTTGAGTAAAACAAGGCTTAGGTGTATTCTGGAAAAAAGCTACCAAACGATTTTCCGGAGGTTCCAAATGAG
>Ga0207996_1000037_pt1 | contig 120858 bp, 110 predicted proteins | sample AntAceMetag02UKG_FD_184773 | JGI IMG/M metagenome (GOLD analysis project Ga0207996, IMG submission 184773) | Saline lake microbial communities from Ace Lake, Antarctica - Antarctic Ace Lake Metagenome 02UKG (SPAdes) (version 2) | ecosystem: Environmental > Aquatic > Non-marine Saline and...
GCTCAAAGAAGCTTCTAAAAGACTTGCATTAAAAAAGAAACTGGATTAACTTACAACCGTTCTGCTGTCTGAGGGTGGGGGATTTTGACCCGGCCACAGGTGGGGGATTTTCAAGTGGCCATCGGGGGAGGGGAGTCCCCTTTCTTGTTTCTCTGTTTTTTTTGTTTTGGACTTTTCAATATACAGAACAAACAGGGAAGTGTCCCTAATTGTCTAAACCTTTATTTTTCGTTTGTGTTTTGAGGATTTTTGTTTATACTTCCAATTACTGGTTTTTGAAAACTAGTAGTTAGTAATATTTACGAAGATAACCCTTTGTATTAAGACAATAAAGGTTCATAGAACCAATCTTCAATTACTAGTTTAAAAAAACTAGTAATAAATTAGTAGTTGTATTATCTGATGGTAAAATGAGGCATAAAAATGAAAACACCTGACAAGGCACCTGACCATAATAAAATAATAACAAAAATGATTGATGAGAAGAAAATCGAAGCGCTGTTGTCGTGTGGGCCAATCAACGAAAAAGGAAGATATCTTCATTGGGACAAGTTAAAACATCTAAATCCGCCAGAAGGTTATAATACCTCAGAAGAATGGTGGGCCAGTGTTAAATTTTCAAGACAACAAATATCCAAACCCTTAAACCTGGTGGACAAGGAGGGTCAACCTTTTAGTTTTTTGACAACAGATTTTATATTAAAAGAGCTCCACTGGCTTGATAAAAACACTGCGGGGAGTCTTTCTGCAGATATACCTATTCTTAATTCACAGTTAAAAAATACCTGCCTTATTCGCTCTTTAGTTGAAGAAGCAATTAGTTCTAGTCAAGTAGAAGGCGCAGCAACTACCCGCAAGGTAGCGAAAGAAATGATACTTCAGGGACGTGAGCCAATCGATAAAGACGAACAGATGATTCTCAACAATTTTAAGGCTATGCAGTTTGTTAGAGAAGACAAGAAAGAGCCTTTAACCAACTCAATAATTCTAGAACTACATAAAATTCTCACAGACAAAACTCTAGACAACCCCGAATCTTCGGGTTGTTACCGTACTTTAAAAGATGACATACATGTTGTTAATGGCCAAGGTGAAATTCTTTTTACACCACCCAAAGCTGATGAATTGCCTGAAAGAATGGATCTTCTTTGTCGTTTTGCAAATGATTTAGAATCTGAAACATTCATGCACCCTGTAATCAGAGCAATTCTTTTACATTTCATGTTGGCTTACAACCATCCTTTTGTAGATGGAAATGGACGAACAGCAAGAGCTCTTTTTTATTGGTCGATGGCAAAACAGGGTTATTGGCTAATGGAGTTTGTAGCGATTTCTCGAATTATAAAAAGGGCCATCGTTCAATATGGAACAGCCTTCCTCCATACCGAAACAGATGGAAACGACACAACCTATTTTATTATACACCAGCTTCAAGTAATTAGGAAAGCCATAGAAGAATTGCAGGAGTTTTTGAAGAAAAAAACACTCCACCAAAAAGAAGCCCGAGAATTACTTGAGGGTTCTGAAAAACTAAAGAGTAAGCTTAATTATCGTCAGTTAGCATTGTTAAGACATGCGGTTAAGAAACCAGGCTCTGAATATAAAATTCATAAACATAAACAACTACATAATATAGCATATGAAACAGCAAGAAATGACCTTATTAAAATGTCTGATGAATTGAACATTTTAAAGAAATTAACACAAGGCAAATCATTTGTTTTTGTTTCACCCGATGATATTTTAAAACGAATTGAACAAGCGAAAAAAAAATTAAAATAATAAAATTCAAGAGGGAAAAAGGCTTCATATAACATTCCAGATTAAAGAAATTCATGTTAATATTAATGAATACAAAAAACGGACTAAAAACATCATAGGACATCCCCAAAAAAATGGGCTGTAGACCTAAGGGCTTAAAGGCTGATCTTCATATTCATACCTGTGACGGCGCCGAAGAAAAATATATTAAATATAATGCTTTTAATCTCATTGATGCTGCAGTGGAAAGAAGATTAGACGTTCTGTCAATAACCAACCATAATACAGTCACCTATAACAATTATCTGAGCGATTATGCTAGGGAAAGAGGAATTCTTCTTATTCCGGGGGTTGAGTTAACCTTAAAAAACAAACATGTCCTCATATATAATTTAATAGATGAATTGAACGGTATTAACAATTTTGATGATTTAAAAAAAATCAAAGACAAAAACAACCTCTTTATTGCACCCCATCCGTTTTTCCCTGCAAACTGTTCACTGGGAAAATATCTGGTAAAATGGCAAAGTCTGTTTGATGCCATTGAACTCTCGCATTTTTATACCCGCTCAATTGATTTCAATAAAAAAGCAATTGCGATAGCCGAAAAGTTTCATCTTCCAATGGTGGGCACATCCGACAGCCACCTGCTGCGCCAGTTAAACACAACCTATTCTGTTATTTATGCAGAAAAAAACATAGAAACCGTTATCGACGCGGTCAAAAACGGGGAGATTGAGATTGTCACCCATCCGCTTTCAACGGCAGAGGCCGGAATGGTTTTTTATGAACTGTTTTTTGAACACCGCGCAAGAAAAGTGGGTACAGCCTGTTTCTCTCTTTTTTCTCTTCTGTGGCGAAGTTAAAAAAAATTTAATTTTGTGTGACTACCCGGTTTAATCAAACTGCAAAATTAATTACCCCGCTGATAAAACGAGGGGTGAGTCCAAGCTCCCCGATGAATAAAAATATAAAAACATACTGCCGAAGATTAACGCCCCTTTTTCTTTGGGTCTGTTCATTTATCTTCTTTTGCGGGATAACTGCCTGTAAAAAGACAGGCTCTATTATCGGTACAATAAGCGGTGCTGTTAGAGAGGAAGTGACCATGACCTTGTCCGGTGACTCTTCCGGCAGTACGACAACCGATTCGAATGACAGCTATCGCTTTACAAATCTGAAAAACGGCCGTTATACAGTTACCCCTGAAACCCTGCAGAACTTGGCTGAGAATGGTAATTACCTGCCGCTAGCAGGTTCCGGATTCCCGCGGCGTCAATTCAATCATAGCAGCTCTATAGGCTGATCTTAGCCCTTCCCTTGGCGGTAATATCTATCACCAGACCCGGGGTTCGGCCCCCGACCGGATTTTTGTTGTCACCTATGACAATATCCCATACAGCGATCTATCCGGGAGTGTAACCTTTCAGATAGTACTTTATGAAACTTCAAATATTATAGATTTACAGTACCAGGACTTTGAGACGGATAAAAGGAGACATACCCAGGGAATTGAGAATGCAAATGGAACCAAAGACTGTTTTATAGAAGGCAGAAACCTTGAAGACTTTACCCTGCCGGATGAGTATACCGTCAGATTTTCTCCGGCTGAATGATTACCGGCATTAATTATTTTTAAAAGCATGACCTTTTAGACCGTTCAGTTTTCTCCATAAATTATCATAAAAGCTTCTTTTGTAAACCTTTTGAAGTGTCTGTTAAACTGGACGGAGTCAAACTTAAGGAATAAACGTTCTATCAGCATACGTTCTCGCTTTACCGCCGCCCAAAATCATCAAAAACATTGTCAGCTGCATGCCCGGCAATGTTTTTCCTGTTGACCTCTAAGCCCTTATTTTATATAATATAACTGCCTGAAAGCGAGTTCTTATCAAAAAGATGTCCCCGTCTAAAAACGAGTTCTTATCAAAAAGATGTACCCGCCTGAAAGCAAAATATAATAAAAAAACATCAAATATGGCATCATTTTAAAGATTTTAAGAAGATGCCGTGACAATTCATGAACTGTTTCTGTTGCACCAAAATGAGCCTGGTCATTTTGGTGCTCTTGTTCATAATAATAGCGGGTCAGGTTTTCATTCATGAAAAAATTATTAATTATCGTACTGCTTTTGAGCTCATATCTAATATCAACAGGAGAAACAATTGCCGGTGAAACCGGCCACTTTGTTTGCGGTGTAGAAGGAATCAACCTAGGCACCGCACCGCCCCCGGGATTTTATTATAAAATATATAATGTTTTTTATAATACCCACGCCATCAAAGATGATCACGGTGATCTGCTCCATCTGCGTCCCGACATTCAGGATTACATCATGGTGCACCGGCCGATCTGGATAACCAAAAAGAAATTTTTAGGCGCAAATTATTATACGACCCTTTTAATCCCCTTTGCCTATGCTGATTTCCGGGTAAAAGAAACAGGCACCAGCGACAGCCGCTGGAGTCACGGAGATGTTTGCTTTGAATTTTTAGGTCTTGCCTGGCACAAACCGCGCAGAGATACTCTGTTCAGTCTGGCAGTTTATCTGCCCATCGGCGAGTACAGCAGACACCAGCCGGCCTCTCTCGGAAAAGACCACTGGACCCTTCTGACAAGCTATGGAGACACTATTTTTCTGGATAAAAACAAAATATGGACATTGTCCATGATGATGCGCCATGAAATCCACAGCATGAAACACCATGAGAATGTGCGGCCCGGACAGGTTATATCACTGGAATGGTCGATTGGTAAAAAGGTTGAAAGACTCTGGGAAATTGGAATTACCGGATATGCGCAATGGCAGATCACCGATGATACCGGCCGGGACGTAACCTGGTCTACCCATGTACATGACCGGGTTTATGCAATAGGACCGGAGGTGAGCATATATGTGCCGTTCTTAAAAGTGAAGTGCCAGCTTCGCCACCAAATCGAGTTCATGGCGAAAGACCGCAGCCAGGGCGCTATTACCAATATTGCCTTCAGCATAATATTCTAACAGAAAGCAAGCTATATGACCGGAAAAACCGTTATACGGATCATTATAATGATCTCAGCACTTGCAACCCTGTCATGTGCCTCAAAAAATTTCACGACCACTCTTGTTCCCGTTGAAAGGCCCTGCAATGACTCTGATGTGCGTTTCAGAATTGTGGACGTTACCCCGCTGCATCCGGATGAATTTTTTATAAGCGGCTATACGGACAGTAATTACTGGTTCAAAAAGATCAAAGATTCAGGGCACATGGATGAACTTGCGGTCGATATGCAGAAAAAAGCCTGCAGCCTTTACCCGGACCTGTTTTCCCGCAAAAGCACTGCCCTGCCGCTGGGTGTCTCCATCATGACCCGATACTATAAAAACACAAGCACCGCATCATCGCTGCATTAAGCTGGGGACTGTTCGGCTTTGTCCTGCCTCTGCCGCTGGGATTCACCTGTGAATATGAGGTTACCATATCAAGCCCTGAAGCAAACATCAGCCACGAAACCGTTTTCGGAAACCGCCTTTCATCCTGGATCTCTTTTCCTTCACCACTGGCACTCATACCGGTACCCAGACCTGCAGACCGTCGGGCTTTTGTAGTGCATCCATATCAAAGCAAGTACTATTCCGGCAAACACTTTATGCTGGAATGTTTTGTCGAGGCAATCGTACAGGCTCTTTACAAAACGGATCTCCAGAGCCTGCACAGGACAAACACAAAACTTTGCAGATCTGCAGCCGGCACTGTCAAAACCTCTGCACCTTTTCCGAAAACAGGAAAATAATTAAAAATAATTACCTTAAGCTGTTTTAACCGTACTGAACTGATAAAAAGAGGTGTTCCCGAAGATAACTTACACATTGACGAAACAAAGAGGTGTGATAAAATCGTTCAGAAATAGCGCAGTTTCAACCAAACAACGATTTTTTTGGCAAAACTGCTAAAAAGGTCTTGTGGATCAACCGGAGATAAAAGAATGAACTTTATAAACGGAAGCATTAAAGAATTAAAACTGCATCTGATTCTTTTTCTAATAAGTGTTGCGACCGCAACAGCTGGTTTTTTTCTCTTTAAGCAGCTTCTTGCTATGATTTAACAAAGAATAAAGACCATCATTTTTTATTTTTTAGATTCCTGTCCTCCATTCACCTTTCACAAAACACGGTCTATTCCAGCAAACATACGGTAAATCCCCAAAATTTAAATTATATTTAAATTGTATTTAAAATATTTTAAAGAAAAATCCTTTTTTTCCGATAGTTTATAATATATCTGGTGTCTGTTTTAATTTGAAACACAATATTTATTTATCTATACTGTGCAAAATTAAAAAATACCAATGTCATTCCCTTTTTGGTTAAACTCTTTGCTTAGATGAAAAAGTTTAGAAGAATACTTCACAGCTGATTCAGGCTTTGGGGGGAAAACCTTAGTCGGCTAAAAAAATCAGGGGGTATGCCTACCATCATAAAAGACGAACGCCTCAAAAGACCTGAAAGAAAAGCGCTCGGCCTGATCTCCAAAGAGCTTAAAAAAGAAACGGTCCTTCCATTCTTGATTTTTCGATCGATTATCTTGTAAAAATAATCGAAGAAAACATAAACAGATAAGGCAAATTCAGAGCTGATCCATTTTGTAGTTAAGGGGGATTCACTCTGGAAGATCTCAAAGCAGTATAAATTTCCGATGGAAAAAATAGCCGAAACAAACAATATCAGAGATCCGCGCAAGATCAGATATGGGAAGAGAGCAGGTTTGACAGTAATGCAAAATCAAAAGACAACTGCAGGAAACTGGCCCAGCTTAACCCAAGGTTTAACGAGGTCTCTCAGGATACAAAAAATAATTTCAGAAAGAGTCTTGGCTACTTACGTCATGAATTTGTTTATTACCGAAAAAAAGGCTTTGATAAAAAACCCTCCGCTATTTGTGCACTTGCGACATATAATGGAGATGATACCAGAATAAGGCGGTTAATCAGGACCGGAGAATGGGACGGAAAAAATGTAGCGACCCTCCCGATTCCGGAAACAAGGGAACATCTGAAAAAAATATTTTGCAGATGTGAAAATAATTATCAGGCTGTTCTGTAATAACAAAAGAAGGTTAGATCCGGTCCTTTATCTTTAAAGACCGGATTTTTGTTTTTTAAAATAATGCTATTTCGGGTTTTTCCTTCCTAAGGCCTCACAAACTTTTATTTCCTAAACCCTTTCCTTTTTATTGTTTTAAGGTTAAATTTATTTTATATTAATAAGTCTACGTAATTGTCTATTTATGAAATATCCTGAAAATGAAATTATCTGAAATAAAAACCTCAGACATCCCGAAAAGAAAGCTTTTTCAAATAGAAAGAGCTGTGGTGCGCGAAGCAACCGACCTCTGGTGCAAAGATAAAGTTTATTTCCCGAATAACTTTGCGGACAATATTGATGTGGATCTTGACCGCAAAAGAATAAAAGTCGTTTTTTCCGGCAAAGAGAGGATGATCACGGGTTCTCCTGAAGCAACCGTAAATGAAATGATGAGAGGACTAATTCTGACCATGGCCTCTGATCAGAACACGGGCGGCCTGATTGGTAATTATGAAGATATAATCGCAAATGTTTTGGATGTTTTCGTTCACCGGCTAAAAGAGATCGGCGAAAGGAACTTTATCTTTCAGCGTCTTCAGACCTTAGAACTTGGTTTTGGGGTAACCTTTGGTCTTGACAAAGAATTTTATCCGATTAAAAAGGTCCGTCATATTCTGGATGATATCTTAATGAGCGCAAGCCAGTCGGGACCCGAAGAAGCAGCAGAGGCCCTAATAAATGATATCCGTGAAACAGAAGCTCTGGGTCAGGAAGAACATGGTGTCACCTTTCATATCATAACAATTAACAAGGGCCGTGAAGCAAGCTTTATAAGTCTTCCCCTGGGTTCTGCTCAGGCAAGTTATGTTTCTCTTCTGGGAACACATACCCTGAGATGTAATATAATTGGTAAAGCTGACGGATCTCACAATATAAAATCAGGAATTTTAAAAATTGATGCACCGTCCCATCCGCTTAATTTTATCCGGTATAAAGGGATGTCTCTCTCCATTGACGAAAAAGCCTTTATGGAAAAACTCAGCACCGGAAGCGGGCTTTCAAAAAAAGATTTTACCGCAGATGAACTGACCTCTCTTAAACTTCTTTTTAATGAATATGTTCAGCTTTCCTACTTTCTCTTAAAAAGCGGCCGAATTGATAAGGATCTAAGACTTCTGATCATTTTCCCCAGGGTTAATATTTTCAGAATCCTGAATGAGGAAAATCCTGCTATTCCGCTAGAAGAACCCCAGCAGCTTGGAGAACTTGCAGCCCTTTACAGCATGCTGTTTAAAATAAAAAAACCGTCCGGAAAAAAAGAAGGGAGCCCTGCCCGTATTCCTGAAAGAGTTATACAGGAAAAAGTCTATGAAGCCATAATTGCTTTTTCCAGAAATATAATTCGTAATATTTACAAACCGATCACCGGCATTAAGAGAGCTGTTATTTATTTCATGCAGGACGAATACAGAAACCAGGGCTACATTACCGAGACAAAAAACAGACTTGATGAAATATCCAGCTATCTAAAAAAACTGAAAAATATGAGGGAAGTTATTATCAACAAAGATACAGGTGAACTTGATCTTGAGGCATCAGTTGCAGTAACTGAAAAGAATGAAAGGCCGGACGCTCTTGTTGAGATCATCCAAAGTATACAGGCTGCAGAAATCGAACAGGTAAAAGATATTATTGTTTCAAAAATGCTTGCTTATCTTTCTTTTGTTTCCATGAGAATCGACCAGATTGAAAAAGTAAGTTCTCCCTACATCAAACAGGAGATCGTTAAAGAAATCGAAGATTCTTCCCTGAACATCCTCATCCAGGCAAAATCATTTTATAAACTTGTGATGGGAAAAACAAACAGGGAATAGTTCAAGCACTTTCAGATAGTCGAGTTTTCCTTCTTTTAACCGCCTTTCTCAGATTGAAAAAAATAATAAATATCTTCAGCCCTTTTTTTAGTAACCGACGGAACCCGTTCAAGCTCTGACAGAGCGGCCTTCTTCGCATTTTTTAAACTGCCGAAATATTTTAGTACGGCAGATACGGTTTTACTGCCGACACCCGGAATGTCTTCAATTTCAGAAGTGAAATCCCTGTTTTTTTTCAGGGTCTTATAATACGACACCGCAAACCTGTGAGCCTCATCTCTTAGCTGCTGCAGCAAAAAAAGAGCCCGGGAGCCCTTTTGAAAAAGGATTGAATTTTTCCGGTTAGGAATAAATATTTTATCATCGTCTTTTTTACCGGTCTTTTCATCCGGTCTTCCCTTTGCCAGAGCTGCCGCACTTATTCCTTCCGAATCCTGTTCCTTCAGTACTTTGAGCAAAATGCCGAGCTGCCCCTTACCGCCGTCAACTAAAATAAGGTCGGGCCTGGATGCACCACCCTTTTTTATGCGGTTTAAATGTCTGGATAGGACTTCATTCATCATTGCATAATCGTTTGGCCGGTTTATATTTTTTATTTTAAATTTTCTGTAGCCCTGCTTAAGCGGCTTTCCGTTTTCAAAAACGACCATTGAACCCACAGCAGAAGTTCCCATAATGTTTGAGATGTCAAAACACTCGATCCGGACTGGATATTTTTTCAGGTGCAGCCTTTTTTCAAGCTCTTTTAATATGTTTTCTGTATTTTCCTCATACAGCCGGTTTTTTTGAAACATGATCTTTGCATTGTTCCCGGCCATAACAAGGAGTTTCTTTTTTGCTCCCTGTTTCGGCATGATGATTTTTACGGATGACCCTTTTTTATCCTTTAGCCAATCCTCCAAAAGCTTTTTTTCTTTATAGTCAAAAGGCGAGACCACCTCATCCGGAATAAACTCACCCTGCTGGTAATACTGGGCAATAAAAGAAGACAAAATCTCTTCATCGGTGAGCAGAACTTTCTTTAGAAAAAAACTTCTGCTTCCGGTCATTCTTCCTGCTCTTAAAAACAGGGCGGTAATGCCGGCCTGACCGCCTTCTCGAAAACAGGCAAACACATCACGGTCCGTAAAATCATTATGAACAATGGACTGCTTTTCAAGGGTTTTTTCTATTCCGGATATCCGGTCTCTTAGCTGGGCAGCCAGTTCAAATTCAAGTGCTTTGGAAGCCTTTTCCATTCTCCTTTTCATCTGGGGAATTATTTCGGTTTTCCGGCCCTGGAGAAAAAGCTGAACATCCTGCACCACCTGTTGATAATCTTCCTTTTTGACCCTGACTGAACAGGGTGCAAAACATTGACCCAGCTGATGATATACGCACGGTCTTTTGTTGTTCATTTTTTTCGTGGAGCACTTTCTTAGGGGAAAGAGCTTTTTTATTACTTTTAATGTTTCACGCACAGCTTGGGCAGAAGCGAAGGGCCCGAAATACATGCTTCCGTCTTTTTTGGGTTTTCGGGCAATGGTAAGGTTCGGGAAGGGTTCTGAAACCGATAGCCTGAGATATGGATATTCCTTATCATCCCTGAACACAACATTAAACCGGGGACGATATTTTTTAATCAGGTTGTTCTCCAGGATCAGAGCCTCTTTTTCGGTTGCTGTTATGATGGTATCAATATCAATAATTTTTGAGACCATGACAGCAGTTTTTCTTTCTGTGCCATGCTGTTTTTGAAAGTAGGAAGTTACTCTTTTCTTAAGTGATTTTGCCTTGCCCACATAAATAACACTCTCTTTACTGTCCTTCATCAGATACACACCGGGCTCAGGCGGAAGCCGTTTTGCTTTTTCAAGTAAATTTTTAAATGAAGGATTTCTTTGTGTTTCCATCCGGAAACTCCTGATGTCCAGGTAATCGTGTTTTGAATATTATGTTACGGACCCGGCATGAATAACACCGGGCCCGTTATGTGAAGGAATTAAAGTGCAGAGGTTACTTCTTTTATCACGATATCACTGCTTGTGGCTTTAACACTTTTAAGCATACCCTTGCCCTCATAATAGTCGATCAGCGGAGCAGTGGACGTGTTATAGGTCTCAAGCCTGTTTAGGATAGCCTCCTCTGTCTCGTCGCTTCTCTGGATCGCCGGGCTGCCGCATTTGTCACACACACCCTCTACTTTTGTCGGATTGCTTTTTGTATTGTAGATAGCCTGGCATGAGGAGTTTGTACAGGTCCTTCGGGTTGTGAGGCGGTCCAGCACAACATCTTTTCCGATCTCAAGATTAACTACAAAATTAAGTTTTATGTCAAGCTTTTCTAAAAGCTCTCCCAGAGCATCCGCCTGGGGAATCGTTCTTGGAAAACCGTCAAAGATAAAGCCTTTCTGACAGTCGGGTTCTTTAAGCCTCTCCTCCATCATGCCCATAATAAGAGAATCAGGAACAAGGTCTCCCCTGTCCATATAGCCCTTTGCTTCAATTCCAAGAGGTGTTCCATCCTTTACAGCATTTCGCAGGATATCTCCGGTTGAGATGTGAACAGAGTTATCATGTGATTTTAAAAGGTTGGATACAGTGCCTTTTCCTGCCCCGGGAGGGCCCAGTAAAATTATTCTCATTTGTTTTTCCTTTCAGATAAAGATATTTAAAAAATTAATATAGAATTATTTCAAACAATTTTCAAGAGAAGATTCTATCATATTAGCACAAAACAGACAACAAGTCCGGTCAGCCAAAATCCACCGCCTAAATTCACATACGCACTATTTCCAAGCCACCGGAGATGTTTTTAAAAACCAATACCTGACGGCAGGGTTTTCTTCACGTGTTTCCTCACTACAGCGCTGTGGGTGAGGAAACTAAACGCAGCTTTCCACCTTCGGGCCATGAGGGGCTCTTTTCCGGAGGGGTTTTTCCCCTAAAAATTAAAAACAATTCAATGTGGGCCGATCTGAGAGGTTCCAGCCACAAATTTTATCCTGTCGGTATCGGCACCAGCATTGCTATCCTTCTGCGCGCTTCTATCAAAAGATTAGGGGAAGGGTGGTTCTTTGTTAAACGCAGTTTCAAATCACGTGATCGTTCTACCACTCTGCCAGGCAGTTGGATAATAGAAAACCGGATGGCCTTCATGCGCTTACGGCTCCAGGATTTCTAAAGCACCTGGGTCTTCATAATCGCATTCAAGTTATGCGCTATCACCATGATCCACCACCATGCTGCATTCTCGCCAAAGTCTTCTGAGGGAAACTTGCCACCAGCTAAATCTGCCTTCATTACCGAATCGGCCTCCTCACTTTTACCACAGCGCTCGTGATGCCAGTGAATCAATCCATCCAGTGCCGTCATTCCCGTTGTTTTTTCTCTTCTTCGTACTTTAATGGTAATATCCCTTGTGCCATAATTGTTTCACCTCGTTGGTGATATGTTTGTTTTTCCAAACACATTATATCTCCCCTGTTTACAAGGACCAACGAGTTTTTCTTTTTTTTAGATGGTGAATCAGGGTCTCCAGATGTCCACAGAGGTGTCTATTGCTCTTTGCTTTACCTCTGTTTTCTTCTATGTAACCAAGGCTCCTCCAATGCAAAACATTTATCTGTTTCGGCATTTACTGAAATTTAATTTTGAGCATTAATGTGTAATTTTATTATTGGTACCGCATGATATCTCTTTGACCTTGACACAGAAAATAAGATAACATATAAATATATTTTAATTAGACGTCTTTTCTTTAATCCTTTACAAAACATTAAGGTACTGTGAAGCTATCCGTAATCATCTGTGTCTATAATGAAACAAATACCATTCTGGAAATAATTCATAGGGTTCAGCAGGCAGAACTCGGGCCAGACTGGACTAAAGAGATTATCATTATAGACAACTGCTCAACCGATGGTACCCGAGAGCTCCTCGAAAAAATAAGTGCGACTAACATTCGTGTAGTGCTGCAGGCTAAAAACTTGGGCAAAGGCAATTCAGTCCGAACTGCCATTCCCCTGTGCACCGGCGATTTTACCATAACCCAGGATGCCGACTTGGAATACCACCCAAACCAATACCCTTTGTTACTGAAAAAGGCTATTACCGAGGACCTTGACGCCGTCTACGGTTCCCGGGTTTTAGAAAATAAACGCTACCATCATTACCCCGTTAATTATTGGGCTGTGCGGACACTAACCTTTTTGACGAACTTATTTTTTTCTACAAAATACACCGATGTCGCAACCAACTACAAACTCATCAGAACCCCTTTACTTAAAAAACTTAAGCTTTCCTGCTCAGGATTTGACCTGGATTTTGAACTAAGCAACAAACTTGCCCTGGCTACAAAAAAAATTGGGGAAGTACCGATTGCCTTTGAACCGAGAACCTACAATGAAGGCAAGAAAATCAAAATCAAAGACGGCTTTCAGTCGTTTGCGGTCATTTTAAAAAACAGGCTCAGACCAAATTCCTAAAAATTATGGTTTGATAAAATCTTCACACTTCACTGCCCGGAACTCTATGAACATAAAAGTCTTTCTCCAGCGTAACGGAGCAGTTCTGTTCATCTTACTACTGCTGACCACCCACTCCTTTTTGATGAATGGATACTATACAAATCACCGGCAACTTACCGTTGCAACCTACTTTTCCTCGATCCGCGCCGAAATTGATCCCTCGCTTTTCCAAAATTCAGGCTATGTACAAGCTGTTAACCGAACAAATCTAAGAATTGCTCTCTTCTATGATTTAGTGCCACATATTTTAGAATACATCGATCTCGAGACTTATGCTATTTTTCAAACTTTTATTAGCCTTTTCTTTATGCTCTCCGGCATTTATGCTTTGACGTATACGATGTTTGGAAGCTCGAGGGCTGGCTATCTTGCGACACTACTGTACTCAATAGAAATTAACAACTGGACTCTGGGATCACCGGCACCTTATCTTAATTTTTTTCATCACGGGCTGCCATTCACTTATCCGCTTATAGTCTGGTCAATGTTTTTCTTTTTAAAGAAAAGATTCCCGCTTGCTTTTTTTCTTGCCGGTACAGCCTGGGCCTTTCATATCATGTGTGCTTTTTTTCTTGTTTGGGCCTACGCTGTCTACTGGATTTTCAATTTCAAACAATTCAAGCTAAAAACAACATTAATTTGCGGCATCTCCTTTGGATTGCCCGCCCTGCCTTACCTTTTTAAAGCGATTAAGCACATGGGCAGCAGTAGCGCCTCTGGCCCACTCTGGCAGGAGGGTGTCCGGTGGGTAGCCTGGTATTCCTGCTTTCCTGCAACATGGCCGCTATTTTCTATTCTAAAAGCAGGCCTTTTTTTTGTGCTGACCCTTGTTTGTATTCTGAAAATAAGAAAACTGGCTGTTATTAATACTATTATGCCGTTCTTTCTTTCGGTAGCCTTGCTATGCCTAATTGGAATAATTTTTACGGACTTTTACCCTATACCAATTGTAATTAAATTCAGCCTTTGGCGCAGCACTATTATTTACCTTTTCCTGGCAATTTCTTGTATTGGCTACGTCCTGACAAAACTGAATGATCATATTACACAACGTTTTCTGGCCATTGCCCTGATTGTTATAATTAGCGGCTATCTGGATAATTTCAAACTCTATTATTTCCCTTTTCTAATTTTGCTGCTAACCCTCGTGTTGTGGGAAAAACCAATAACGGCACGCATCAAGTTTTTGAAAACAAACTTCAAATTTCTCCTCATTATCATTTTTGCAGGACTTTTCAGCTATCAACTTTTTTCCGACAAGAGCGCATTATCCATGGGGATCTTTTTTTTATCAACCCTGCTGTTTTTGCTGACCACCCGAACAGTTTTATCTAAGATTAAACCTTCTTTAAGAAATAACGCCTCCATGGTTATGGCTTTACTGTTTTTATGTGCCTTTGATTTTGCTGTTTTGTATAGTAATGGTGGGCCTGACATTTACTATCAAGGCAAAAAAATGGGCAAAATGGACCTCTGGACCGACATACAGATCGCTGCGAAAAAGCATTCTGGAAAAGATGACTTGTTTATTGTTCCGCCGTATATACCCGGCTTCACCAACTACTCGCTAAGAGCGACCCTTGGGGACTGGGCCGAAGGCTCAACACTTCTATATCTTGACAACCAGTACACTCAGGAATGGTTTGAACGGATGAATGACCTGGGTTGGACCAAACCAAATAATAGCGAGAAAGGATTTAATGAGCTCAGCACAAAAGCCATCATTAAGGCAGCCCGAAAATATGGTGCCCGGTTTGTGGTAACAGAAAAACCAAAAACTTTTTCCCTGCCGACTGTCTACGAAAACAATAAATATATCCTCTATCAAATCTTCTAACCATCAGGTGTTATTGCCGAAAAAATAGCGGTACTTGCATTATTGGCTATTTTAACTTCCAACAGAACAAAAAGATACTTTGGGCTTGCACAGCTAGTGTTTGACCGTGAAATTATTTTCTATCCGCAATCAATTGCTGTGTATATAGAAATATCTATGCAGTTTTCGGAAAATATTTTTTAGGGAAAATTTTTAACTATTCCGTAGACAGCGAACCGACCAAAACAATTGTCAATCCTTCCTGTACTGAAATTTACGATAAGTACAGTGCCCGGTAAGTTCAAAGAAAACTCGTTGCACCAATCAAAAGGACTGGTTAGTTATGTCACCCAGCAGGCTTGAGCCTCTTTTGCGGTTTCTATATACGAATCAAGATGCTTCTCACTCAAAAGACTGCTTTGAGTATAAAATTCCCGGTACCATTCTGTGGTAGCTGCAAAAGTTTTTTCACTGTCCCACACAGGAAACCATTTAAGCTTGATATGGGCTTTCGAACAATCAATCTTAAGATAATTTGCTTCATGAGAAGAACGCATTCTCTCGCTAAGCACGTAATCGACCCTATCCCAATTTTTCTTTATGCGTCTAACCACCTTTTCAACAGTAATAGCGCCTTCTTCCAACGGACCAAGGTTCCAGGCTTCGGCAAAAGAACTTTGTTCTTCAAGAAGTTTTTGCCCGATAAGCAGATATCCTGATAAAGGCTCAAGCACATGCTGCCAGGGCCGGGTTGAGACAGGATTGCGAATAGTAACTGTCCCACTTTTGGCTGTTGCCCGCATGATATCAGGAACAAGCCTGTCTTCAGCCCAATCACCGCCGCCAATCACATTGCCTGCTCGCGCACTTGCCAGAAGCAGACTGTTTTTTCTGCTGGATTGCTTTTGATTGAAAAACGAATTTCTATAGCTTGAAGTAATAATTTCAGTGCAGCCCTTTGAAGAGCTATAGGGATCATATCCGCCAACAGGATCGTTCTCACGGTAGCCCCACAGCCACTCCCTGTTCTCATACACTTTATCACTGGTTACACAAACAATGGCCCGCACACTATCGCACTGCCTTGCCGCCTCGTAAACATTGACCGCACCCATAATATTAGTTTCATACGTTTCACGGGGATCCCGGTAGGAACGCTGAACCAAAGGCTGTGCCGCAAGATGGAAAACGATCTCAGGCTTAACTGTTTCAAAAAGATTTTTTACCTTCTTAAAATTCCTTATATCTCCTATGACAGAGCTGATGCCAAGATTGAGAAGATTATAATGATTAGGTTCTGTTTCCGGCTCCAGGGCATAACCTGTAACATGAGCCCCCATGTTTTTTAGCCAGAGACAAAGCCATGAGCCTTTAAATCCGGTATGACCTGTAACCAGAACCTTTTTGTTATTATAAATATCTGCAAACTGAATCATTCTAAACCTGCCAAGATGCTATTTCGGTTTTTCAAAAATTTATATGCCTATTGCTGCCGCACATTTTAATTATATTTTCCGCGCAAATTATAATATTTAATCAGGAATAAATCCCAACCGCAAACAATAATATTTTTAAGCACTTTAACTTTTGAACCGCCAATATGTTTCCAGTAAACCGGAACCTCTTTAATACGGCAACCATCTTTTTGTGCAATATAAAGATCCTCTGCATCAAAGCTCCAGTTTTTTAGCAACTGTCGAGAAAAAATTTTTCGAGCAGTTTCCAGACGGTAGCACTTAAAACCACAGGTGAAATCAGAGATAGTCAGGCCCAGCAAAAAGTTGGCGAGCTTTATATATCCTTTTCCAAAAAAAACTCTTTTAAAGGGAGCAAAATGTTTTTTTGTCCGCACCGCCATATATATATCAATCTCCGGACTGAACAACGGAATAAATATATCGATTTCCTCAATAGCTGTTGAACCGTCAGCATCAAGGAAAAATACATACTCACCCTGGGCTGCAAGCATTCCGTTTTTAACCGCAGCACCTTTTCCCTGGTTTATTGCGAGATCTAATATCCGGAATTTATCAGGAAGATGTTGTCTAAGAACGTTGTTAGCCAGTTTGACAGTGGCATCTATACTTCCATCATTGACAATGATTACTTCATAAGAAAAAGTTTGTCTGGCAAGGAAAGCAACAACATCCGCTAAAAAAGTTTCTATCCTTTTCTCCTCATTATAAACAGGTATAAGGATACTGATAAAAACTGCCGATTTATTAGCTTCCATAGTTAACCTTTTAACTGACTATTGTAATTTATTTTATGAGGTGTTTTTTGAATAAAACTCTTTTCCCTGTTTGTTTTAGAGCAAAATATCGAGTGTAATCTTTGCAGGCATGAAAAAGTTTTATATTCTTTGTTGGATTGATCAGATTTATAATAAAGACAAAGACGTATTCTCTGCGCTTTGCAAGAATATATGCTGATTTCTGGTATGTCAATAAAAACAATATGTCAGTTAATGTGCTAAACAAAATATCATTTAGAGTTAGAGAACCAAAAGAATAAGATCATTATTAAAACTACATTTTTTAACAAGATTAATACATTATTTCAATTTTGCTATTGTTATAACATGTATGAGCTTTTCTGTTGACACACAACTGCTACCTGTCTATACTTTCAGTATCAAAAATGCTGACGTATCAAACAAAGTTGAAAGGTTATATGAACGTAGTATTTATTTCTTCTGCCTGTGAAACTTTGGCTATTGAATACCTGTCGGCAGCACTCAAGCTGGCGGGTCATAACTGTAAGCTTTGTTTTGATCCGCAGCTTTTTGATGACACCTTTCTGAAATATCCTACCCTTAGCCGCCTTTTTGATCATACCGAGATCATTGTGGAAGAATTGCGTTCTTACCAGCCTGACCTGGTGGCTATTTCAGTAGTTTCGGATAATTTCCCCTGGGCATCACGGTTGTCGCAGCGGATAAAACAGGAGTTTGACGTACCCATCGTTTTCGGCGGAGTTCATCCAACCTCTGTTCCTGAATATACCTTGCAGTATTCAGCTGCCGATTATGTGATCATGGGTGAAAGCGAGGAAGCCATGGTTGACCTTGTCGATAATCTTAATAATCCGGCCGTGTGCCGCACCATTCCCAATGTCTGGACTAAAGACGGTGAAAAAATCATTGAAAACGATGTCAGGCCGCTTATCGAAGACTTGGACAGCCTGCCGTTTCCGGACAAAGAGATTTTTTATGAGAAACTACCCCATATCCGTGACAGCTATATATCCCTGTCCAGTCGCGGCTGTGTCAATAAATGCACCTTTTGTAATAATTCTCTCTACAAGGACATCATCTACAAAAATAAGGGCCGGTTCTTTCGTCGCCGCAGCGCACAAAATGTGCTTGATGAACTGATCCAGGCCAAAAAGAAGTATGATTACAAAGCGATTCATTTTTGGGACGAGATTTTTATCAGTGATCGTAAGTGGCTTTTTGAGTTTTTGGAAGGCTATCGCAAAGAGATCGATGTGCCTTTTACCTGCTGCATTCACGTGAACTTTATCGATGAGGAAGTGGCACATCTACTGAAACAGAGTAACTGCTGGCAGGCAATCATGGGGGTTCAGTCCCTGAATGAAGAACTGAAGCGTAACATTCTTAACCGGCACGAATCCAATGAGAAGGTTCGCAACGCCATAACCTGTCTGCGGCGGGAGAATATTCAAACTATCTGCGAAAACATGCTGGGTCTGCCCACTCAGGATGAAAGTGATCTTGTTGACATGCTCTCCTTTTATAATGAAACAAGACCAAGCCGCCTGAGTGTCTACTTTCTCCGGTATTATCCCCGCACTAAGATTATCGACACCGCCCTGGAGCACAAAATGCTCACGCCACAGGATGTAGAAGATATCAATATCGGCATGAACGCCCGCTCTTTTATCCAGGGCGGTACGCTGAATGAAAAAGGTTTTGCAAAGCTGCAGAGCTATTTGACATTTCTGTTGGTACTGCCCAAAGGACTTAACCGATTCCTGATCACGACAAAAATATATAAGTATCTGCCGCGCCTCGGGATGCTGGCGCACAGCTTTGCGCGTATCCTGGACCGGGAAAAGGAATTTGATATTGATGCGGCCCGCTTTGTCAGACGCTACAAAATGTATATGCTGAAAAAAATACGCTTTGCCCTCACCGGACGCCGTCCAGCAGAATGATATTGCGGGCAATCTTGATGAAACCCTTTCCCTCGGATACCGGCTATGAAAATTGTACTCATTTCGCTGCTGCCAACAACAGAAAATTTCGGTATAAAACACATTCATTCCTATCTGCTCAGCAAAGGGCACGACTCGGCAATTGTTTACATTCCCCGTCATCGAATCCTGGCCGGTGATGCCCTGAACGAGTTTCTGGCGAAGTTTAAGCCTGATATCGTTGGTTGTGGTTTTATGAGCTATGAAGCATCCTTTGCAAAGTTTCTGGGTGGCAAAATCAAGGAACGCTTTCCAGAATTACCCCTAATCGTCGGCGGCATTCATCCCACCATAAATCCTGAGGAGTGTCTTGAGTATGCCGACTATGTCTGTGTCGGCGAAGGAGAAGAGGTGATGCTTGAAATTGCCGAACGGGTTGATGCCGGCCGGCCTTTTTCCGATGTAAAAAACATGGTACACAAACAGAACGGAACGCTCACCCGCAACACGCTCCGTCCGCTCATCGAGGACCTTGACAGCCTGCCGTTTCCAGGCCATAAACCTGAGAAGTCCTATGTCTTTCACAAGAAAGCGATCCTTCCTATGGATATATCGCTCTTTCGCCGATATACCCGTTATGATGGCAAAGCCTATAATATTATCAGTTCACGCGGCTGTCCTTTTTCCTGCTCATACTGCTGTAATTCCTTTTTGTCAAAACTCTATGATTCCAAAAAATTGCGTAAACGCTCGCCCCAGAACTTTATCAGTGAAATGCGAAAAGTCTTTGAGCAGTTTCCGGATATGATTCTGATGAACATTCACGATGACTGCTTTCTGGCTCAGCCCGCCGAATGGCACCGGGAATTTATGCAAGAGTATAAAAAATGGATTGGGCTGCCCTTTATTGTGCGATCGACACCGCTGCATTTGAATGAGGAAAAAATTGGGATTTTAAAGGAAGCGGGTTTAGCCTGGGTGACCATGGGGTTGCAATCCGGTAGCGAAAACACGAATAAAAATGTTTTTTTGCGGCGGGTGACCAATGAAAAATTTATTGAGGCAACCCGGCTGTGCCATAAGCATAAAATCAGCGGCTACTATGATGTGATTCTCGACAACCCCTTTGAGAACGATAACGATATTATTGAAACCATCAATGTATTAAAACAGGTTCCCAAGCCCTTTCAGCTGCAGCTGTTTTCTTTAACCTTTTACAAGGGAACAGATATCTATGACATGTATAAAGAAAAATTCGGCGGTGATTCCGACCCTGATATCCAGAACTATTTTGGCTACCAGCGAACCTTTTTGAATAAAATGGTCAGGGTGTCGCCGCTGCTTCCGTCTTCATGTGTAGATTTTTTTGTGGCAAGGCGAAGCAATCTTCTTTTTCGTTGGCTGTTTAATATTTTATATACTGTGATAGCGCTAGTGCTTGAGCCTCTTTCGTTTTTCTATCTGATGCTGAGTGCCTTTAGAAACAGCTTGGCTTTGACACTTAAAATTACTCTACCGACTTTTAAGACTAAAATTCGTGAAAGGCTTATGAATTTTGGCTCTGACTTTTCCTGAAAACATTAGGTCTTTGGTTGTAAGGTCATCCCCCGGCAAATCAAAACGTGTATGTACTACTTAACAGACAATGTTCTTTTTTGATACCTCTGTTAGGTTAAATCAACCAACCCGACGAAAAAAAATTTAATTTTTTCTTTCTCAACTTTTCTTTTCTGGGTCCACGGTTTTATTTTTAAAAATATATGACAGAACAGCCAAGCCTGCTTTTATATAATCAACTATTCTTTCAGGATGTAATATACCGAATATTGCATAACGTAAAATAATTTTGGGCCTGAGATAAAAAACCCTAAACATTTTTTTGTGCGTTGATATAATCTGATCAGAGGTCAGCCCTTTGGGAATAAATACGGGTTCCCAGAACCCAAGCTTATCCCAATCTCTGTCAAAGGTCCCGTAACTTTCCGCCGTTTCAAACAGCTCCGACCCGGGCATGGGTGTTAAAAATGTTGAATGAAAGTCCTTCAAACCGCTGGACACTGTAAATTCCATAGTTTTATTCATGGATTCAACTGTCTCGCCGGGACATCCAATCATAAAATAACCTCTTGAATGGATTCCAGCTTTATTTGTCAATTCAATAGCCCTAAGGTTTTTCTCTACTGTTGTCCTTTTTTTGAGATTATTTAAAATAGTCTGATCACCGCTTTCTATTCCAAAGGCAATCTGCCAGCAACCCGCTCTTTTTATAAGCTCACAAAAGTCAGGGGAAATCGTCTCATTTCTGGCAAGACAGGACCAGCTGAGGTTATAGCTCTTTTTCAACAATCCCTCACAAATATCAGTAACCCTTTTCTTATCCAGGAGAAAATTATCATCATAAAAAAGGATGTCTCTGACCCCATATTGTTTGACAAGAAGGTCGATCATCCCAAGTGTATACTCAGCGCTGTGTCCCCTGTACTTTTCTCCAATAAAGGGTCTTGCACAAAAAGTACATGTGCCGTTGCATCCTCTTGAAGAGACCAGAGCCGCAGAAGGAAGCCTTAAATAACTATGACTTGCCGGCCGGTAATATTTTACCATATCCGGCAACAGGTCAAATGCCGGATATGGAAGAAGGTCTATATCCTCTATAGGTTTTCTAGGCGAAGTTAAAAACACAGCTCCCCCCGTTCTAACAACAAGTCCTGATATTTTTTCTAAATCACGGGGGCTACCAGCAGTATTTAAAATATCAAGTATTGTCAGCTCTCCTTCATTTATAACCCCGACATCAAAAGCAGGGAATTCTTTCATGGTCTCTAAGGGGAGTGCAGAAACATGGGCACCTCCAATGATCAAAGGTGTTTTTATACCGATATCTTTTATTGTTTTTGCAAGAAGAGAGGCTCTTATTATCGAAACGGTTGGTGCTGTAATCCCAATAAATTTTGGATTTAATTCTTTGACAAGAGAAACAGTCTGATCAATATCTAAATCCTGGACAGGAGAATCAATAATTTTTACGGTAAACCCCTTGCTCCTGGCAGAGGCAGCGAGATAACATAATCCAAGGTTAGGCGTGCTGCTGCCAAGAGCGGCAAATCTTCCGTAGCGCTCCTCCATTGTAAGCGGGGGGTTAATGAGAACAAGGTCTAGATTCATAAAACAAGTTTACTTCCTAATTTTCTTTAGAAAGATATTGTTATTTGATAGTACATCGCTTTTTAAGTATAAAGCGGGTACTATTGTATGTCAATAAATATCAGAACTTGGGATATATTAACACCGTATATTTAAATCCTGTAGGCCTTCAGCCTGCACAAAGTAAGGCTGCTTAAATAAAAACATTCAGATAACAACAGCCTTGACAAACGGCGGAGGGAAAGAATATCCGCACCAAGATCGGGTTGTTATCAATGAAAAACGATATCTATTCTATACGCAAATTTGCATATAACCTCTTTCAGAAAAATATTGATGGAGAAAACGTACCACTGTTGATAAAACTAAGATCGCAAAGCTCGGTTCCTTCCGGCACGCCCTGTAAAATTTTAAGGCCTTTATTAAATTATTGTTCCGGTAGAAAGTTAAAAGCAGAACGGAATTCCAAAATTTTTATATTTGTCGAAAAGAATTCAATCAATCTTTTGCCCTAGTTTAGTACCTGGGTTCTGAATTTTATCTTGACACAAATTGTCTCAATTTTTATACTTTGTCTGGTCAAAGTGGTATCATATCAAATGTCATAACACTGTTTTCATAAAAGACATCGTAGAGATACAGTTTAAACCACGACGGTGAGCTCCTGATTGTATAGCCTGAATTATCATTTAAGAATGACATGCAGATTCATGTCCGGTTTACGTTTCGAGAAGTTTAAAACACGACATAGCAAAACTGACAACAAGTGTTTATTTGCTTTTATTAAATTAATTAATATATGACAATATTACTGTTGGCCGCAAGGTGATTCATGGGTCGATGCAAACCAAAAATCCATCGAAGACATATTATGGGTCGTTTATTATTTATTCAGGATAACGGTGTAAATGAAAATATCGGTGTCATGTCAATAGCCGGCACGCTAAAAGCTGATGGACATGATGTTGATCTGATCTTAACTGATGAGCACCCCGATTATCTGAAGTTAGTCAAAGACTATAACCCCGATTTAATTGGGTTTTCTTTTATGACCGGCAACCGGCGATGGGCTTTTGCCACTGCCAAAAAAATAAAAGATCAAACCGGTAAACCAATTATATTTGGGGGCGTACATCCAACCCTTTTCCCCGAAGATATCGATTTTAGTTATGTTGATTATGTTTGTGTCGGTGAAGGTGAATATGCGGCAAGCGAACTGCTGAACGGAATTGTAAACGGCACAGACTGTACCCGGATTAAAAATCTTTGGATAAAAAACGGTGACAAGATCATTAAGAACCCGGTGCGCGATTTAATACAGGATTTTGACGCTCTGCCCCTGCCTTACCGGGAAATCTACTATAAATATGCGTTTATACGTGACCTTCCCATTAAACGGTTTATTTCCGGTATTGGCTGTCCCTACCAGTGTACTTTCTGTCATAACCCTGTGCATATAAAAATGTTTAAGGGCCATGGTAAATTTGTGCGCAAAAAAAGTGTTGTGCGAGTCATCGCAGAGATTAAAGAGGTTAAAGATAACTATGTGCTTAAACGGGTACATTTTTCCGACGACCTGTTTGTTTTAAGCAAAAAATGGGTTAAAGAGTTTTTGGTAGCATATCGGCGTGAAATCAATATTCCTTTTTCCTGCAATATCCGTATAGATCGTGTCAATGAAGAGATGATTCGTGATATGTATGAGAGCAAATGCTGGGGAGTGTCGTTCGGTATTGAGTCGGGTAGTGACAGGATCAGAAACGGCATTTTAAAGAAAAAGCTGAAAGAAGAAGACATTATCAACAACTCCCGGATAATAAAAAAATATGGGATCAAGCTCATTATTACCAATTTGATGGGACTTCCGTCTGAAACCCTGGAAGAAGCCTTTCAGACAGTCGAGATTAATCAGCGGATTAAGGCGGATTATATCCGTGCCAATGTTCTGGTTCCCTATCCAAAAACCGGTGTAGTCGATTATGCTATTGAGCGAGGGCTGTTGCCGGACGATTTCAGTATCCATAACTTTGACCAGGTGATGCGCACAGCATTAATTAAATCTCCCTATTCTCGTGAGTTTGAAAACTTATGCGCTCTTTTCAACCTTACCGTTAAATTTCCAATCATTACCCCTCTCACACGCAAGTTGGTTAAACTGCCATTCTCTCGAGTTTTTTCTGTACTCCGACTTTGGGAAGCCTTTGAAAATATGCTCTATCACCAACTTTTTAATATTGCCGGGTTTCGCTATACTTATCACATTGTGAGGAATGTTGTCAGAGATGTCTGGAACTGAAAAAGAACAAAACACCTCAGAGGGTTATTCACGAGAAGAAGTTCCTTGTGTTATCTGCGGCGTTCAGAATGCGGAATTTCTGTTTAATGCTCCGGAAAGGATTGTTAAGTGCCGGCATTGCGGGCTGGTATATGTTAACCCCCGGCTGGATGTAGAAAGTCTGGCAAAAGTATATTCCAAGAATTACTTTGTCAGTGATGCGGATGATCCCGGCGTGGACTATAAAGCCTATGCAAACTACATCAGCGATGAAAAGGTTATTCTCCGGTCAATGAACCGCCGTATGAAGAAAGTGGAGAAATATGCTCCGGGTAAAGGACGGGTCCTTGATGTCGGTTGCGCAGCTGCATTTTCCTTGCTGGCGGCACAACAGCGCGGATGGGAAGCTGAAGGGATTGAGTACTCTGATTTCTGTGTTGACTATGCCCGTTCACGCGGGTTAAAAGTTTACCAGGGAGGACTTGATAGTTTTCAGGCTTTACCAGAATGTTTTGAAGCGATTACCATGTGGGATTATCTTGAACACTCCAGTAATCCGCTGGAGGAGCTAAAAAAATGTCATGGGATGTTAAAAGACCGAGGTGTTGTAGTATTGTCAATTCCAAATGTGGATTCCTGGTCATATGCACTCTTTAAAGATAAGTGGATAGGTTTTAAGAATATTGAGCACTTTTATTTTTACAGCCGCAAAACACTCGCCCAAATTGCCGAAATGGCGGGATTTAAACTAGAGCATAGTTTTTACCAGGGCAAATATCTTTCCCTGTCTTTTTTTCTTTCGCGGGTACAGTACTACACAGACTTTAAGCCTCTTTTGAGTGCTGTTGAGAATGTAGCAAACTGCGGGCTTGCCAAGAATATTTCATTTTATCTGAATCCTTTTGATATCCTTAATGTTGTCCTGCGAAAAAAAGACCACACGAACTAATTGTCTTTTAGACAAAGGTCAAATGCAAAAAGGTATTGATTGTAGAGTCGAAGGAGAGAGCGTGCTAGAGGCTAATATGCTTTATTTTATAGTCGTAGATTGATTTGGAAGAAACATCATTCACAAAGTTTTCAGCCAGGGCAAAGCCCATCTCGATAGAATTGTCTGCATTATTATAGCGAAACATTCCGGTTCGTCCCAGCAAATAACAGTTGTCTGTTTCTAAAAATTGGGCTGTTTTATCCAGCTTACTTTTATAGTCCAGATCGTAATAAGGATAAGCATATTTTAAGCGGTAAACATAGTAGGAAGAAACTTCTGCCTTGTTAAGATAGTTGATACGATGAGCATCTTCAATAGCTGTTTTTGCAATCTGATCATCCGGCATATTCCATAAGTCACTATTGTTATAACAGGTAATATCAAAACAAACAGAGGTTGTTCCCGGAGGGCACATCTCTGGTGACCAGTTTGAAAATTCAACCCCACGGTTAAAAATAATTTTATCATCTGGAAAGTAGAGCCAGTGATCATTTGAAATAGATTCGCGGTCGAGAAATGCAAAGACAAAAATAATATTCATATAGACAAGGTTTTGAATACAGTTTTTGATTTCAGGGTCTTTTTTGTCCTGCAACTCATAAAAATTGTTCAATGGGATTGTTGAAATTAAATTTTCATATGAAACCGTTTCTACAGATTTATTTTGAAGAAACTCAACTGTTTTATCTTTACGATTAATACCTGACAGTCTTACCCCTGTTTGTATTTCAGCACGATGGTTCTGGGCGGCCCGGGCAAAAGCATCAGGCAACTCCTGAATACCCTTATTTGGATAATAAAATTCGCCGCCGTCGGGAATTAGTTCTTCATCCTCAATACTGTAGCTACTGAAGTCAAGCGTCAGCAATTTAGTAAATATTCTTTTTATAAGGTAAATAATCTTTTCGCCCTGGAACCTCTCTTCCGCCCAATCCGCAGATATCATGCTGGGGTCTGTCCGCCACACCTTAGATGTGTAAGGACGGCACATTACCTCATACAGGCCTGGTCCATAAAAATGGACAAACCAGTCTTTATAGCTTTTAATAGCCGGTTCAGTCAAAAGCTTTGTTTTAATAAGATTAGCAGTAAAAGAAAAGCTGCAGTATATACTCTGGGTGAGCGGCATGGCCCGCAAAAGGTTTTGCAACTGGAACGGATATTTAAGGTATTTATCAAACATATACATCCGGCTCTTTTTAAGATGCTTATGCATATTTAAGCCGGGAAGTTCAAAAAGCTCTTTTAAAAGATCCTCATTTCTTGTATGAAAACGGTGGGCGCAAAAGTCCAGATAATGGTTGTTATGATTAAGCGTTCTCGATATGCCACCGACAGTATCTTCTTTTTCAAGCAGCAGCACTGAAGAACCGTTTTCGGAAACACGTTTGGCAAAAGCCAATCCAGCTAAACCTGCCCCCAGAACAACAAAATCATACTTTTGCATTATAATCCTTTATGAATATGCTGCTATATTCGGACAGGCATTCCTGCCAGCTTTGCATATAGTTAATTCCTCTGGAGTTAAGTTTTAGATTTATAAGTCTTTCTGAATCTGGTCTTGGAGCAAAGTATTCCTTTTTAAAATAATCAGAGTCAACTTGGGTTACCTTGATTTTGCCTTTGAGGCCCAACAACCTTATAAATTCAACTGCGACATCATAGCGACTGCCGCTGCCCAAACCTACCTGATTATAAAGGCCATAATATTTAGTGGGTAAAACTTTTGAAATAGATTCAGCAAAATTTTTGGTATAGGTTGGATTGCCAAGTTTATCTTCAACAATAAAAAGTTCTGTTGCTCCAGCAGAAATTTGTTTATAGATTTTATTTATGAATTTTTTATCTTTTTTTGGGCCGCCACCCATCATCCAGCCAGCCCTGAAAATAAAGTATTTTCCCAGGAATTGCTGCACAAATACTTCACCATGGTATTTGGATTTTGCATAATGACTTAGAGGATTTGGCGGATCAAAGTCTGTATAAGCATCCTGTTTACCGTCATAAACACCCGCAGTGCTAATTTGACACATTGTGCAGCCATGTTTTTTTGCCATGAGAGCAACATTTTCTGTTCCCAGAGCATTGGTTTTCCAGGATTCTGTTGGGTTGTTCTCACAATATTCAAGGTCGGTAAGTGCTGCTAAATTCAAAACGAGGGTGGGTTTAAATTGTTCAAATATCTTCTCACACTCATTAATGTCGCGGACGTCGAGATGCTCCAGCCATGATTCATTCAGGTCGATATCAGTTGCCAGCACCTGAGCATCAGTTTGAGAAAAAACAGGATATACTGAAGAACCCAGCATGCCCCCGCAACCGGTAATCAGAATTCTCGATTTTTCCATGAGATTTCGTATGTTGTTAGTGTTTTTTGTGGTTGATCAGCTCTTTACATTTTTAGAATTCTAAACTGTATACACCGTTTTTGCAACACTAAAAATCATCTATTCTGGCAATTTCCGCGTAAATAAGTTTATCGACGGGTATCACCATAACATTAAGCACAAGCAGCGCTTTTTTTAGTGTTTTAAAAATGGCCCCTCTTTTTTATCGTGCTTTTTATATGTTTGCATTATCTGATATCCTAAAATATAATAACTAAAAAGACTGAATGTTTTTTCTAAAAAAGCTTAATAAATTCTTTCATGTAGAGCGTAAAATCTTTTTCTTTTTGCTGCCTCATAAATTCTTTTAAGAAAAAGATTTAAAAAGAATTATGTTGATTAAGACCTTAATTGTCCCAATAGATATTGATATTAGCCTGCTGTCTTTTATAGAACTACTTTTTCCAGTTAGGTTAAAACTCCTCCTATTATAGATTTTAAAATATTTTTAAGTGAAGGTTTCGAAACAGCTTATTTTGCAAAACTTATTTACTAAAGAACAAAAGCTATTGAAAAATTTTACAGACAATCGAAGCATTATCAATAACAGTTACCGACGCTGCCGGTTTAAGGATTTTAAGCTCAAAGTTTTGGCAAACCTGTACGAAGATTCGTTTGTGGAATTATGCTGCCGCCTTACAGAAAAAAAAAATAATATGGGCACAAAAGTTCCAAGTTCCACATTTGCCAAAGTACATCGTTTTAAATTTAAGAACAAAATTTATTATCACAAATCATTTTTGCCTCGAAACAAATGGGAACAAATTAAAAATTTCTTCAAGAAAACACGGGCGGAAAGAACAATGAAAGGGCATCTGCTGCTCGAAAAAAATGGGTTCGACACCCCCCGGATTGCTGCCGTCGGACAAAAAGGGTCATCTAACTTCATTGTCTCTGAAACCATGAATAACGAGAAAAACGGTCTTAGTTACTGGCAGGAATCTTTTCCGGCGGAAGAGGATTATTTTATGAACAAAAGAGCTTTAATTCGAAGCTTAGGGCGCACCATCGGAAAACTGCATGCCTTGTTTATTTTCCATGGGGACCTGCGTTTAAACAACATGGGAATCAATAGCAGTGAACCGGGGAAATGGCAGTTCGAATTTATTGATAATGAAAGGACGGTTCAATTAAGAAGACTGTCCGATGCAAGGAGAATAAGAAACCTGACACAACTTTGCATGTCAGCAAACCACCTGACTACCCGCACCGATCGCCTGTGTTTTTTTAATGCCTATCTTTCCGAAAACCCTCAACTACTTATTCAAAAGAAGCAATGGATAAAACGAATATTAACATATTTTTCAAAACGGTTACGAGAAAAAGCTTTAAAAAAAGCCGGCAATACTGTACAAAAATATTTGTAGATTTTTTATTTTAAATAGCTGAAAACTAATGTCAAAATATCTGATCGATATTTTTTTATGCATAGCATACGGAATTTTCCTGTTGGGCGCTTCCGGGTCCTTTCGCTATAACGGCGCAAAAAAAACCGTATTGATAATGCTTTCAGCAATTACAATGAACATCTGTATCAGCCTGCCTTTAATTACAAAGATTCTGTCTGCCGGTCAGGGTACAGGAAACCCCGTTATGGTTGACATGTTTTTTGGAACAGTATTTGTCTGGACAACATTCCTTGCAGCACTTGTTTTTCGGATTAAAAAGTCTCTGCATATTTTCCATGCTTTAATTGCGGTCGTTGAAATCTGCTGGTTTCTTAATATTGTTTTGTTTATATACGGGACATACCGCTTTTCGGTGTCCTGATAATTAAGTGAATTGTAAAAATGTTTAGATTTATAAAAATTTTTTTCTGGCTGATCTCTCCCCTTGGAATCTATGCGTTTGGGCTACAGGTATACAGATCTTTTACCCCCGATTTTTTCTTGTCTACAGAATGTACCCTGGTGATTTACGGGTTTTTTGCAGGGGCAATACTGTGGCTTATTTTTGGCAGGTTCCTGCAGTTTTTTCATGTGCTTGAACATGAACTTACCCATCTTCTATTTGGTCTGTTTTTTTTTAAAAAACCAAAAGCTATTTCCGCATCAGACCAGGGCGGCCGCACAGAACTTTACGGGGGGAATTTTATTATTACCCTTGCACCCTATTTTTCCCCCACGCTTTCTTTTATGCTGCTGCTTTTATTCCCGTTTCTGGATGAAAAATTCTATAATTATTTTTTTATAGTGCTTGGCTTTTTTACAGGATATCATTTTATTTCTAACATTCAGGAATTTAAATTCAGCCAGCCCGACATCAAAGAAGCGGGAATAATTTTTTCACCTCTTTTCTGCCTGTTTGGAAGTATTCTAGCTCTTGGGTTTATTCTTGGTTTTTTAGAAGACGGCTTTAAAGGCGGGGGAGAGTTTTTTGTAAAGGGCTTTTACCTGTCAACAGATACGGCTGTTTTTCTTTATGAAGAAGCAAAAGACCTTATCCTTAAGCTCCTATAGTGAGCTGCACTATTTTACTTCCCAGACACTCTCTTCTGTTGCAAAGATCCAGTAACCCCGGCCCGGTTTCATTGTTGAAAACATTGCAGAATCCGGATTTTTTGGTGAGTAACGCTCACACCTGTCACCATTATATGACCATACGGCTCTGAATTTATCCGTGATTGAAAAAAGCGCATCAGAAATATTTTGTTCAGCCAGCCGGTTAAAACCGGCAAGGTTCCAACCTTTATTAAGTTCAATTGGGCAGAGATTTTTTATACCGGTAATATCAAGTACTGCCGCTTTATTCATTCTAATATAATAACCGACCCCGGGTTCCATGAACGAAAGGGAGTCAAAGCCCGGCAAAAAGGGAATATAGGAAAGAAATTTATTATCTTTAAAGGTCCACACTTTTGTATATTTTCCTGAGATTGGATCAAGGACGGTCTCAATAGCGGTATCAGACGGATACAAAGGAAAAGATATCAGGTTCCAGCCCTTGTCAAGAGACAAGAAAAAGGTCTCGACGTCTCTTGGGTCAAGATGTATATCTATAAATGCTGAACCGAGGTTTGATGTGTTTTCAGTATCTGATCCGATAGAAAAAGCACCGTACCAGTGATCGGTTTTTCCGCAGAGATCCCACTGCACTCCAAGATCAAAAAATTCACCTGCAAGAAAAGATGTCTTATTATCAGCTGTAGAAAATTTTATGTTTTCCCTGTCTTCTTCTTTAACATCTGCAACAGCAATTGAAACAGAATCTGTCTTGTCAGAACTGCTTGCCAGCCAGTTTTGAACAATTATCCAGTACGTGCCGGGAGCCGGGTCTTCCAGGCTGCAGTATTCATACACAGACGATGTCGCTGCACTGCAGACAGGGGTGAGATCCGGCACTTTCACTATAAACATATCAATATCATAGGAAGTAGTTTCGATTATCTCTGCAACAAGTCTTTTTGTTCCGGCCTTTACCTTTTTTGATATTATTGAAGTGCCGTCTTCTGGTGTGCCGGGCTTGCTAATATCAAAAAAATTATCCGGGGTTAAATCCTGATAAAAAGATTTTGTAAATATTTCAGCAGGATAAAGGCCCGGGCTTTCAACATGAATAGAAGTAATCTCCGTACCGGGTTCTATGTTATAGATTGTATCGTTATCAGATTCTTTAACGTTATTAAATACTATGGTGTCATTAATGTTTGAAACGGAACGCTTTATAGCTACAGGAAAAGCGGCTGTGACCGTTTCAGACGATGAGGTTGTAAAAAAAACACGTCCGAAAAGCCATGTTTCAAAGTCAGCCTGAGAAACATCCGCTGTTATGGTAACGGTTTGAGCGCTGTCGGGTGAAAGCACAAAAGATTCCGGTACCACAGAAATTGTAATTCCTTCAGGTTTTTCAACCTCAACCGTCCAGGTCATGTTTGTGCTCATGGTGCTTCTTAAGATCCGTGTCCAAGTGTGACTGACAACGGCATTTGCCTTGGCCAAACTTGCAAGATTAAGGGCGGATGGATCGTTTCCTGTTTTCGGATCAGCCCGCAAATAATTTTCATAGGTCTCATTTAAAACAAATCCGGCTTTTACTGCTTTTGATACATCTATTCGTCCTGATCCCGCGTCAAAAGAATCAGGGGTTACAAAGTCATCACCCGTGTCTGCTTTCAACCGGGGGATTAAAGAAGTAATCATGAGAGCAGACTGGATCTCAGCCGGCGTCCAGTCCGGATGGACTGCTTTAACTAGAGCTGCAGCACCAGCTGCATGGGGGGCTGACATGGAGGTTCCCGTTGCAGCATCCCAGGACACCCTGTTGTCTGTTCCATATGCAGCAAGAATGTTAGTGCCCGGAGCCATGACATCAGGTTTTAAAATGTCGGGGGCCGGCGGGTTAGGCCCTCTGGAACTGGAAGGATAGATAATATCGCCATATTCATCATTGATATCCGCACCATTGTTAAAAACACGGTTATGAGAAATATTACCAACAGACAGGACCCAGGGCGCATTGGCGGGTGAGTTTATGGTTTCAGAATCAGGGCCGTCATTTCCGGCAGCAGCGGCAACAAAGATCCCAAGGTCCCGGGCCGTAAGGAAGGCCTGAGCATCAAGGGTATCTGATTTCCAGGGATCTTTATAGCTTCCGCCGATTGAAAAATTTATAATGTCCACTCCGTCAAGCATGGCCTGCTCAATGGCAGCAAGCACAGAAACTTCCGGACAGCCGTTCCATTCGGGATGATCTTCGCTTTCCCGGTAACAGGCACGGTAAGAGATTATGTTCGCATGGGGTGCAACCCCGGAAATTGAAAGGGTCAGACCGCTGTATTTTGCATTGTCTACAAAATTTCCGGCAGCGGTTCCTGCGACATGGGAGCCATGGCCATAGACATCATAGGGTGTTTCCGTGTTATAAGGGTTTTCGCGAAGCGGTGTAAAATCATAGGCCCCGATCAATTTATCATTACATGAAAAATCCGGGTCATAATCGTCCCGTGAAGAGTCACAGACACCGAAATATTGACCTTTCGGGTTTGTGTGGTCATATCCGTCATCCCCCTCCTCTGCAAAGGATGGATTGGCCGGGTTTATGCCGGTATCTATTATACCGATAACAAGCCCTTCTCCTTTTGAAGATAGCGCTGAAGAAGCCCAGACTTGATCCGCCTCTATCCATGCCGGGCCTGCATCAGTCAGAAGCTTGTAGGTCTGTTCTTTTTTGACTGCTATAATTTCCGGCAGCTTTGATATTTTTTTTGCCTCTTCATCTGTCATTCTGACAGCAACGGCGTTTAAAAAAACATCAAAACTTTTGATTATCTTTAATGGCCGCCTGATCTTTTTTTCAATTGTGCGGCAGACGGTTTTTCTTCTTTCCGCAAGAAGATTACGGTAAGTATGAGCAGAGCGGCTTTTCAGGTAAGATTTTTGTTTAGGGTTTTTATCTGTGCTTCTAAGCTGATTTGTCAGTGAAGGATCTTCAAATCGGATAATATAATTTTGCTTTTGCTGCAGATCTGCATGACATGTAAAAACAAAACACGGAAAAAAAACAAAAAATAAAACTACTGTTTTTTTATAAATTGTTTTTACCATGATATTAGAAAAAGAATTTAGCCGATTTGGCTTTCAATCTCACCGGTTAAGCAGTACGGTCCCTGAAGCACTTTGTTTTCTGCAATGACCTTTCTGTTTTCAAGGTGGATCCGTCCTTCTGCAAAGGCCTTAATGGTCTGGATCACAAGGGGAAGTTCTCTTTTTGCGCCGTCCTGCCTTATCTTTTTGAAAAGAGAATTTTCTTCTCCTTCCTCTTTTGCTATTTCATCAATAGATTTTGTTTTCAGCTTCTCTTCTATTTTCAGCCGCAAAGGATCAAAACCCTCTCCGACAAGGGGAAAGGTCACATATGTGATCGGCGCGCCTTTGTCCAGCTCTTCGGTTACCAGGTGCATCATGTTGCCGCTTTTTTCTGCTTTTTCTTTGATCAGCTGCCAGATCACTTCCTGCCAGGTGCCTGCCGGACCGTCAGGTGCTGCCGGATGAAGATTTATCATATCAAATTTTTTGCACATCACATCCCCCACCACAAGCATATAGCCTGCCAGAACATTTATATCCGCCTGAAAAGGTTCGAGTCTTTTTATTATCTCTGCATCATATGCGTTTCGCCAGCGGTTTAATGCATCCGGGTCGGTCTTTCCCTGTTTTCGCAGTTCAGGCATGAAACGTTTTGAAGAAAAGGACACCAGGTTCAGGCCATAATCTTTTACCTGCTGCAGATACCTGTCACTTCCCTCTGCATCGCCCGCTTCTCTGCTGCAGCACACAAAAGAAATTTCCGCCTTTACAATGTTATCATTTATCGCCTGCATGATTGAATGAAGAAGGTTTAAAGATCCCTGTCCGCGTCCGGTTGAAAACCACCCTATCTTGTACATTTATCTGCTCCTGTGTTTAATTAGGTTTTAATTTACACATTAAATCTTATGTTTAAAATATCACCGTTTTCAACGATATAATCTTTTCCCTTAAGGTATGCTTTCCCGGCTTTTTTCAGTCCGGCTTCATCTTTATGTTCAATAAGTTCATTATATTTCATGACCTCAGCCCGGATAAACCCTTTTTGAAGGTCAGAATGGATCACTCCGGCGGCTTCAGGTGCTGAAGATCCTTTTTTTACAAGCCATTCCCTTACTTCATCTGTGCCCACAGTAAAAAAGGGGATAAGTCCCAATACTTTAAGACACAAGCGGGTAAGCATTTCAAGTGCAGGTTCTTTTATTCCAAGATCATCAAGGAACTCTTTTTTTTCTTCCTCAGAATCCAGTGCTGCTATTTCCGCCTCAACCTTTGCAGATATCTGCATTATTTCAATATGATTTTCTTCACAGGTCTTTTTAAGACTGTTTAAAAGGTCATCCTTTCCAATATTATCATCGGAGACATTTAAGGTCAGGATCATCTGTTTCAGGGTAATAAAGGGATAGCTGGAAATTATGGTTTTTTCTTCAGCTTCTATCTCCATCAGCCTTAAGGGCTTTTCGTTTTCAAGATGCGTTCTCATCTTTTGCATAAGCAGGAGTTCTGCTTCCTGTTTTTTATCTTTAAGTCTTTTCAGGCTGTGCTCAATTCTTTCAATTCTCTTTTCGATAAAAAGAAGGTCATGAAGAACAAGTTCCGTGTTTACCATGTCAATATCACGAACAGGATCCACAGAGCCGTCAACATGATAAATCGCCTCATCCTCAAAGGCCCTGACAACGTGACAGATGGCATCCATGTCTATAATATCTTTAAATATATCCCCTTTCACAATGGTCTCTTTTTCCATCTTTGGAAGCAGTGCAATATCCACCCGTGCGCGCACCTCTTTTTTTGGAGAATACATGTTAACCAGAAGGTCAAAACGGGAGTCCTGAATATCTGCTGTTCCGATTACGGGTTTATGAGTATCTGTGTGTTCAGTATGTTTTGTTCCAGTTAAGATCTGGGAGAGTGTTTTTTTTCCTGTCTGGGGCAGCCCGATTATACCGACTTTCATTTTTAGCCTCTAAAATATTAGTTTTTATAATTGACAATAATATCACCCTTTAAAAAGAGCGTCAAAGGATATCTAAAGGCAGTAAATAGTTAATGGTGAATAGCGAAAAAAAGAGGCCGTGAGACACTTGAAAATGGTCAACTGCGTTTTGCAGGCAAGGTGATGTGAAAACTTGTTCCCTCACCCAGAACAGACTTAACCCAGATGTCTCCGCCGTGTTCATTGATTATTTTCTTTGTCATTGAAAGACCCAGCCCTGTTCCCCCGGAACCTTTGGAGCTGAAGAAAGCTTCAAAGGTTTTCCCAAGGTTTTCTTCGGATATCCCCGACCCATTATTGGAAAATTCAATTTTTACGGTTTCCGGCTCTTTTAAAAGTCCTGTTGTGAAGATGATCTTTCCATCCTTACCCAGAGCATCCATTGCATTTGAAAAAAGATTCATGATACAGCGTCTTATTTCCAGTTTTTCAATAAGAATGCCACTGATTTCAGGATCGGGCTTTTTTGTTACCAGAATATTTTTTTCATTTAGACGAGGCGAGACAATTCCGTAATACCTGAAATAAGCGCATTAAGATCGGTTAGGCACATCTACTTGACGTCTTAGTGTTGACGAATTATCTGTATGATCAGTTGTCTTCATAAATAACTTTCAAAAAAATGGTTGTTTTTTTCTATCTAGTTTAATGTAGATAAAACATCAAGAAGAAACAATAAAAAGGTGGGGGGATTTAGGTTTTGGTTGTAAAGTTCTAAAATATCTCTTCTCTTTCACTACTGTATATTTTTATAAATTTTTTAATACACTCCAAAGCAACATCTCTGATACTGTCTGTTTCCATGAGGATTTCATGCTTTGCATCTTTAAACAATACTTTTTCACAGTCTGTTCTTTCGCACAAGATATCCATGCTTTCCGGTTTGACAATAGAATCTTTTTCCGCTTTTAAGATAAGAGCGGGTATTTCAATTTTACAGCTGTTTTTCAGTGCTTTTTTGCAAGCTTTAATACTTTCATTGACCCACCGGTTGGTTGCTCCGCCTGATATTATTTCCGGGTTTCCGGAAAGTATTTTTTCCTCCCACAGGTCCCACCTTTTTTTACTGGAGGAAAGTTTATTGTTTTTAAAACTTCTATGCTTTCTTTTTCCCTGGGTAATGCAATAGCGTTTTTCCATTCCAAGAGCAATAAAAAGTTTTGTCATTAAACCGGCAGCCTTCTCCGGACAGATACCGGTATTGATTTTCATCATCGGAGAACAAAAAACAGCCCCCTTAAAAGCAGAAGAGCATGATTCAAGATAGAGCGCCGCAATTGTGCCGCCCATTGAATGGCTGATCAAAAACAGGTTTTTATGTTTTTTGGGGATCACAATCCTGTCCATAAACTTTTTAAAATCACTTACATAATAATCAAATTTTTCCACAAAAACTTTATCCATGTTTTGAACAGGTCTTTCAGAAAAACCCATCCCCCTGTGATCCATTAGATAAAAAGAGAAGCCCGGATTTTTAAGATCATAAATGAGCTCAGCATATTTAAGATAAGACTCGGATTTTCCCGGCAGAATCACAACAGCCGTGTCTTTTTGCTCTGATTCATATTTAAGATAATTTATTCTTTTGTTTTCAGACCCGTAAAAAAACCCCAGTTCACAGCTGTTGTAAAAAGGGACGACCTTTTTTTGATAATCAGTAAAAAAATCTTTTTCACTTATGGCAAAAGCAGGTGAGATAACAAATAAAAAGACCAGCGCCATAAAAATATGTTTAAGCATTTAGGTTTCCTTAAGTAAAAATTAAAAAATCGAACATTACTGAAATTATAGAACCGATCGTTAAGACTTAAACGAACATATAAAACTATATATGAAGTTCTCAAAAAATCAAATAATGGAAAAACCGTATTTTTTGACATAAATGCTTTTTTTCCATATACTCACAGGGTGCTAAACGCCTCAAAACAGGGAAACGAAAATGGAACAAAAAAACAAGATAAACCTTACCCCAAAAATTTTGCTGGCAATGGCTGCCGGCATTGCCATAGGTCTTGTTATAAAATATTGTTTTCCCGACTCCGGGTCTGTTCAGACATACCTGAATGAAGGTCTTTTTTACATCGTCGGCACAATATTTATCAACAGTCTAAAACTGATTGTCGTTCCTCTTGTGTTTGTCTCACTTGTGTGCGGCACCTGTTCTCTGGGTGATGCAGGCAGGCTTGGCCGTCTCGGAATAAAGTCAATCTGTTTATATCTTTTTACCACAGCAGTTGCCGTTTCTGCGGCCCTTGTTTTTGCGGTTATTATCGGACCGGGTAAAGGAACAAACATTCAGGCTGTTTCATATGTACCCAAACAGGCGCCGGCGGTAACTGAAGTGATTATAAACATGCTTCCTTCAAACCCAATTAAGGCAATGGCAGAGGGAAACATGCTGCAAATAATTGTTTTTTCGATTCTTTTTGGAGCAGCCATAGCGTTTTCAGGAAACGCTGGAAAACGGATTGCATCAGTTTTTAACGATCTAAACACTGTTATTTTAAAGCTTGTTCTTATTCTAATGAACCTTGCACCTTATGGTGTTTTTTGTCTTATGGCAAAACTTTTCGCAACAGTTGGCTTTGAGACCATAAAAAGTCTTATCAGCTATTTTTTGCTGGTCCTGTTTGTACTGTTATTTCATGCTGGATTGACCTACCCTGTTCTTTTGAAATTTTTTGCGGGCCTTAATCCGATTACTTTTTTCAAGAAAATGCGCCGTCCTGTTTTGCTGGCCTTCAGTACGGCAAGCAGTACCGCAACTCTTCCTGTTACCATGGAAACCGCCACAAGGCGCCTTGGGATAAAAAACAGTATTGCCTCCTTTACCCTTCCGCTGGGTGCTACCATCAATATGGACGGAACAGCGATCATGCAGGGAGTGGCAACCGTTTTTATCGCACAGGTCTATAATATAGACCTGTCTTTCAGTCAATGTTTAACCGTAATACTGACCGCTACTCTGGCTTCCATCGGTACAGCCGCCGTTCCCAGTGCAGGACTGATCATGCTTGCCATGGTTCTGCAGCAGGTGGGTCTGCCGGTTGAAGGTATTGCGCTTATTATCGGTGTTGACAGACTGCTTGACATGACTCGCACAGCTGTAAATGTTCTGGGGGACTGTACTATTTCCTGTCTTGTGGCAAAAAGCGAAGAAGAATTTGACCTGTCAATTTTTAATTCTTCTTCCGGTGAAAACGGGCAAACCTCCTGAAAAACATATTATTTTAGGTTTTGAATAAACACTTCTTTCTTCTTCCATGAAAAACTTTTTTCGAATAAACCTCTCAAAAAAACAAGGGATGCTACATCCATAAAGATGTTGTCTTTTAAAGGGTTCTTTATTAATATTATAATAATAAACAAAAAAAACAGGCTTTAAATAAGATGTTAGATACAACAGAAAAAACCAATCCTGCTCAGAAAAGTTCTGACGTTTCCAAAAAACTGTCTTTTCAGAGGAAACTTGAAAAGAGCAGTTCTCTTCGTATTAATACCGTAATTATTTCTCTTATACTCTATATTGTTATCTATCTTTTAATATTTTATACTGCCGGCCGGAATATGTCCATTACTGTAATTATTCCGGCTGTTACGGTGGCATGGATTTTTGGATTTCTGCCGGGGATCATTGCCGGTGTTCTTTGTCTGCCACTTAATATTCTTATGCGTATTATCATTATAGGGGAAGTGTGGGGCAGCGGCTTTACGCCTGCAACTGCTGCTGCAGGAACCGGGGCTATAATACTGAATGCTGCGCTTGTAGGGAAAATACACAGCCTTGGAATGCGTTTTAGAAAAAATCTTCAGGAGCGCAAACTTGCAGAAAAAAAACTTATAGAACACGGCAGCCGGCTTGACAGACAGACCACAAAACTTCAGGAAATAAACAAAGACCTTGAAAAAGCCAGCATTGAAAGAAAAAAGACTGTTGCTAATTTAAAAGAAACAAAAAACAGGTTTGAAAGTTTAATTGAGATCTCTCTTGACCCGTTTTTTATCTGCGACCCCAAAGGACAGGTCATAAAATCAAACAGAGCCTTTTGTGAATTGGTCAAATCAACAAAAGAAGATGTAATCGGCATGTCAGTCAATAATTTTACCCCGCTTTCTCCGGGCAAATATATTTTTGAAACCGGGGAGGAAATTTTTCTGAGCGAGGAGTTTATGAATAAAGCTTCGGAAAAAATAGGTCTTTTATTTAGTGAAGGAAGGATCTCTGACTTTAAAACTTATATTCTTAATAAAAACAATAAAATCATACCCACGGTTAACAGCGCAGTGTGCCTTTATAATGAAAAAGGTGAGTTAACCGGAACTTTTTTTATGACAAAGGACAGGTCGGAACAAAGAAGAGCGGAACAGGCCATGACAGCTTCAAAAGAAGAAGCAGAAGCAGCCAACCGGTCAAAAAATTTATTTTTGGCAAACATGAGTCATGAAATAAGAACACCCATGAACGATGTTATCGGGTTTACGGATATTCTGCTTAACAGCAATCTTAATACAGAGCAGGAAGATTATGTGCGGACAATAAAAAAAAGCGGTGAGGCTCTTCTTTCCCTGATAAATGATATTCTTGACTTTTCAAAAATAGAATCCGGCAAAATTGATATCGAAGAAATAGACTTTGATATTGAAGTCCTTGCCCATGATGTGTGCGAGCTGATACGTCCAAGAATAAGCGAGAAGGGCGTGGAACTTCTATGCCGGATCGGAGACGACGTTCCTTCGCAGATCCGGTGTGATCCATACCGCTTCAGACAGATCCTGGTGAATCTAATGGGAAATGCAGCAAAATTTACCGAAAAAGGAGAGATAGAACTTTCTGTTGATGTGGAAGACAGGAAAGAAGACAGGCTTAAACTTCATGTAATGATAAGAGATACCGGTATCGGCATTCCGAAAGATAAGACGGACACTATTTTTGAATTATTTCAGCAGGCAGACGGATCAACTACAAGAAAGTATGGCGGTACTGGTCTTGGTCTTTCTATCTGCAGGGAAATAGCCGGTCTGATGGGCGGCAATGTGTGGGCAGAAAGCGAACCGGATAAAGGCAGTATTTTTCATTTTATTACCCAGGTAAAAGAGGCAGAGATAAAACATAAAAAACGGTACGAAACCGGGACGCTTAAAAACAAAAAATCGATTGTCTATGATTCAAACATATCCAGTCTTGCAATTTTGACCAACCGCCTGAAAGCGGGGGAAATGGAAGTAACAGATATTGACCAAGCAAAAGATATTATAAAAACGATCCAGACCGCTGTGGAATTAAAAAAGCCATATGATGTCTGTATCCTTGATATTTCCGGTATGGATATAGAAGGCTATGATATTGCAAGAAGAATCCGTACTTCTATGGGCAATAATATGCCCTTACTTGCATTATCCTCTTCAATTGATGTAAGTGCCAGGGTGTGCCGGGAGGCTGGTTTTAACGGGTTTCTGCCAAAACCGGTTAACCAGATGAAGCTTTACAAGATGATGAGCAGGCTTCTCGGTCAAGCAAAAGAAAGATCTCAAACTGAAAAAGATGAGCCACAGAGAATTGTAACCCAGTACTCAATACGTGAAGATATAAAACATTCAATCTCAATACTTCTGGCTGAAGACAACTTGATTAACCAGAAACTGGCTGAAAAAACACTGACAAAAGCGGGATATAATGTTGATGTTGCAAACAACGGTGAAGAAGCCGTTAAGATCTTTTTAGCAAGTCCGGACAAATACGATATTATTTTTATGGATATACAGATGCCGAGACTTAACGGACATGATGCGACTATCATGCTAAGAGAAAAAGGATTTACAGACGTCCCGATTGTCGCAATAACAGCAAACGTGATGAAAGATGATAGAGAAAAATGTATAAGATCCGGTATGAATGATTATATTCCAAAACCCATAAAGAGAGAAGTTGTGTTTGAGATGATCCATAAATGGGTGATTGAAAAAAAATAGCGCAGCCCGGTAAATTTTTGCATTATAGCTTATGATCAATAAAAAAAATAAGATCAATATTACCGAAAAGATACCAGCTCTGCCATGGAGCGCCGGCCTCGGCGTACCCCTGTGCCTGCTTTCTGTGATCGTTTATATTCTCCTTTTTATCTATCTTTCCGTGAACGTGGGTTCCGGAATGGCCATCACCGCAATTCTGCCTGTTATGGTTTTTTCCTGGTTTTACGGCAGAAACATTGGAATACTCCTTGGCTTTGCCACCGTACCGGCTAACTTTATTCTGGCGCTAATTCTGGGACTGCCCTGGTGGGACAAAATTTTCATGCTGGGCGCAGGCGTACCCGGAACGATGGGCTGTATTATTATGGGCATGATCATTGGTCAGATGCGGGACCTGGCCATGAAAACAAATATGGAAATCGCAGAACGCGAACAAACGGAAAAAGAAATATTAAAACACCAGGACCGGCTGAATGAACAGACGCTTGAGCTTCAGACCCAGAACAAAAAACTGGAGGGAAAAATTGTCCAGACAGAACGGCTCGCTGAAGAGATTAACAAAACAAGGGATCAGTTTGAGGGTTTTGTATATACATCTCTTGATCCAATCGTTTTCGGAGATGCAAAAGGAAATATTTTAGAACCCAATAAAGCCTTTACGGATATGCTGGGATATGCCAGAGAGAAAGTTCTTGGAAAACCTACCAGCCTTTTTACCGTTCGGGAAGAAGGTGTTTTTGAGTCTGTTACCGGAGAAACGATTATTTTTAAGGAAGATTATTTTAAAAAATCAAAAGAGGAAATTAACCGCTTTTTTAAAGACAGCAAGATATCGAACCGTGAGATTTATTTTTGCCGTAAAGACGGTAAAGTGGTTCCTGTCAATCAAAGCCTTGTGATGCTTAAAAATGAAAAAGGCGAGGGCTCTGAAATCTTTTCCATCATTCGCGATATCACAGATCAGAAAAAAATTGAAATGGCGCTGATAAAGGCAAAACAGGTCGCAGAGAAAGCAAACCTTTCCAAAACTTCCTTTCTGGCAAACATGAGCCATGAAATAAGAACACCCATGAACGGCGTTATCGGATTTACGGATATGCTTGTGGAAACAAATCTTGACCCGGAGCAGGAAGACTGTGCCAGAACTATAAGACGAAGCGGTAAAGCCCTTCTTTCTCTTATTAATGATATTCTTGATTTTTCCAAGATCGAAGCCGGAAAGATAGATCTGGAAGAGATTGATTTTGATGTGGAAGTCCTTGCTTATGATCTTTGTGAAATTATCGGTGCAAGGATAGATGAAAACAGAGTGGAACTTCTCTGCCGGATAGATGACGATCTTCCCGCAAGGATAAAGGGGGATTCCCACAGATTCAGACAGGTTCTTGTAAACCTGATGGGAAATGCAGCGAAGTTTACTAGAAAAGGGGAAATAGAACTATCGCTTCAGGTAGAGGAAGAAAGAGAAAACCGGTTTAAACTTCACACCTCGATCAGAGATACCGGTATCGGTATTCCTGCTGACAAGCTGGAAACTGTTTTTGACCTGTTCCAGCAGGCAGATAATTCTGCTACCCGAAAGTATGGCGGTACAGGGCTGGGGCTTTCAATATGTAAAAAAATAGCAGCTATAATGGACGGAGATGTCTGGGTCGAAAGTGAGCCCTACAAAGGAAGCACCTTTCATTTTACGGCTTGGCTTAAGCAGACAGGAAAGATAAATGTGCGGAGGTTTGCACCCGTTTCTCTTTCCGGAAAAAAGGTCTTGATTGCGGATGGTAATAAAACAAACCTTGAAATTTTGGCCCATGTTTTAAAATCTGCGGGCATGGATGTTTGTACGTTTTAAATGGCGGGGATACACTTAACGCTTTGAAGGAAGCCCATGAAAAAAATAGGATGTTTGATATCTGTGTTTTTGATATAATGATTCCAGGAATGAGCGGATACGATGTATCCAAAGAGATCAGGGAAAAATACGGTGAAAACATGCCGCTTCTTGCTTTTTCTTCTTCGATATACGGGGGAATGGAAAAGTGTCAGAATGCCGGTTATAATGGTTTTCTTCCCAAGCCGATCAACAGGATAAAACTATACAAAATGATGGAACGGCTTCTCGGTCAGCCGGGACATCAGGAAGACAGTACCGAGGCTGAAAAAGACATAACGATCGTTTCTCAGTATTCTCTTCGTGAAGATGCTAAATATTCAATTTCTCTCCTTCTTGCCGAAGACAATCCTGTTAATCAGAAACTGGCAACAAAGATGCTGTCAAAAGCGGGTTACCGGGTAGAGGTGGCAAATAACGGCAAGGAAGTCCTGGATATTTATTTAAACGCTCCTGAAAAATATGATTTGATTCTAATGGATATTCAGATGCCCCAGCTTAACGGGCTTGACACAACAAAGATTTTAAGAGACAAAGGATTTGAAAGTGTTCCAATAATTGCCATGACAGCAAATGCAATGAAGGGCGACCGTAAAAAGTGTCTGGAATGTGGGATGAACGACTATATCTCCAAACCGATAAAAAGGGAAAAGATTTTTCAGATCTTAAGAAAGTGGGTTTTTGAAAAAGCTTGACAGGTCATAAACCAAATATTTTATTATAAAAAAATGAAGCTAAAAAAAATAACAGATTATCTGGATGAATATCTGGAGATCCATACTTTCAGTGATGTTTCTGCAAACGGTTTACAGGTTGAAAATAGCGGAAAAATCACAAAAGCTGGCCTTGCCGTAGATGCCAGTCTGGAAGTCATAGAAAAAGCCGCTGCTGAAAACTGCGGCCTTCTTATTGTTCACCATGGTCTTTTCTGGGGAAAACAGAACCTGATTGTAGATAGTCATTATAAACGTATCCGATCACTTGTTTTGGCAGACATTGCGCTTTATGCGGCCCACCTTCCTTTGGACGCTCATCCTGTGGTCGGAAACAATGCCCAAATCGCAAAAACGATCGGTCTTCAGGAACTTCAACCCTTCGCTCTTTACAACGGCAAAAATATCGGCGTGATGGGAAAACTAAAAACTAAAAAACAGATCGGGAAAGCCGTTACCGTTTTTGAAAAACAGATCGGCCGGTGCAATAATGTACTTAATTTTGGTAAAAAAGAAATTTTATCTGTGGGTGTTGTTTCAGGTTCTGCAACAGATATAGATCTTTTTAAAGAGGTTAAGCGTCTGGGAATTGATATGCTGATAACAGGAGAGCCTAAATATGAAGCATACTATCTTGCGCAGGAGATCGGCCTGAATATTTTTTACGGCGGGCACTATATGACAGAAACCTTTGGCGTCAAAGCGCTTGGGAAAGTTTTACAGAAAAAAATGAAAATTAAAAAAGTTTTTTTTGATGTTCAATGCAATTTATAGCATAATAAAGTTACTAATAAGAAATAAGGTTAAAGGAGGTTTCCATGGAACAGGTACAGTTTGAACAGACATTCAGTAATTTTATGATGAGACATCAGGAGACTTATAACAGGTCTTATCATTTTCTGATTCTTATGGATTCGATTATGGCCGCCGCTACCAGAATTGAGCTTTATTACAGAACCGGAGCGCTAAAAGATAATCTTGGGGTAGCAGGCGGCACCAATGTTCATGGTGAAAAAGTTTTACAGATGGATGAGATCGCACACAATATTGTTGTTCATTATCTGAATTCTTCAGAACGGGTTATTCAGGCCGTAAGTGAGGAAGCTGAAGAGATTATTACGATGAACAAGGACGGCGGCAGATATTTTATCTATTTTGATCCCCTTGACGGCTCATCAAATGTTGCGCACGGCCTTCCGGTGGGTTTCATGTTTGGTATTGCCAAGAAAAGTCTTGATGGAAACATTCAGGGGCCTGAGGACTTCCATCTGAGGGCCGGGAATGAATTTATTGCTTCGGGTATGTTTGTTATTCCAACCGGTATGTTTACTTTAGCCCTTCACGATGCAGGCTGCTGGCGTTTTCATGCTGATGAGACAAACACTTACGTGAAACCAACCCGCATCATGCTTCCTGAAAACAGCAAAAAATGGGAACTTTCTTTTAATGCTGCAAACACATATACCTTTGGCGAGAAGGTACAGGAGTGGATCCGGGAAAATGAGAAAAAACATACTTTCCGGTATCTTGGGGCCCTGGCTGGTGATTTTCACCGTCTGCTTTCCAATGGGGGGATGTTTATGTATCCTGCGATACTTAATCATCCGGATCCCAAAAAGAACCGGCCGCAGGGAAAACTCCGCTTAATGTATGAGGCAAATGTCGTGGCCATGATGTGTAAGGAAGCCGGCGGTGCCGCCATAAATGAAGATGGCGTCCCCATTCTTGACGTTAAGCCGGAAAACCATCATCAACGCACAACGCTTTATGTGGGCTCAAAACCAATGATCGAGGATATCACAAAAATCCTTAAAGGATAGGTACTTGATAAGCTTTAAATGCAGGCCGTCTGTTTTTAAGCGGTCTGCCTTTTTTAATTTTAAAAATAATATTTTTGAACGTTATGACAAACAATAAGAAAATCGTTGCGCAGAATAAAAAAGCACGGTACGACTATCAGATCCTTGACACCTTTGAGGCCGGTATCGTTCTTTTGGGCAGCGAGGTAAAATCATGCAGACAGGGAAGCGTAAGCCTTCTTGACAGCTATGCCCGGATCGAAAAAGATGAGATATACCTTGTTAACGCTCATATCAGCCCTTATAAATTTGCCAACAGGTTTAATCATGAGCCTTTACGCCGCAGAAAACTTCTGTTTCATCGTCTTGAGATTAGAAAATTTCACGGAAAAATGAGAGAGAAAGGTCAGTCCCTTATTCCTCTTAAAATATATTTTAATAACAGGGGTAAAATTAAAGTTGAGCTTGCCCTTGCTAAAGGCAAGAAAAATTATGACCGCCGTCAGGACATAAAAAAGAGGGACATGAAACGGGACACTGAAAAAGAACTTAAACAAAGATTCTGAAATGCAGTTCTGCTATAACAGCGGGCTCAATCCAGCAGGAATTCATCACGCCAGTCTTTTTTCTCTTTCCAGTTAGGCTGATCTTCTTTTTTAAACAGATAATCACCCATAACCAGATAGTCCATTTCTGTACGCATGAAACAACGGTAGGCATCATCAGGAGTGCAAACGATGGGTTCTCCCCGGACATTAAAACTGGTGTTAACGATCAGTCCATAACCGGTCTTTTGTTTAAAGGCGTTGATTATCTGCCAAAAGCGAGGGTTCGTACTTTTGCTCACACTTTGTATTCTGGCCGAATAATCGATATGTGTAATCGCGGGTACGTCAGACCGCTGCCAGTACAGCCGGTCATACATTTTCAAGGTATCATAATTTTCAGGATAGGGTTCACGCCTTTTTTCCAGGACCGGGGCAACCAGCAACATGTAGGGCGAAGGAGAGTCAAGATCAAAATAGTCACGGATATCTTCTTCGAGAACAGCCGGGGCAAAGGGCCGAAACCCTTCACGATACTTGATTTTCAGATTCAGCTTTTTTTGAGTATCGGGCTTGCAGGGATTGCCAAGTATGCTCCTGTTGCCAAGAGCCCTCGGCCCGTATTCCATCCGGCCCTGAAACCATCCGACCACCAGACCCTGATCAAGCAGACCTGCAGCTGTTTCGCACAAATGGTCAAAATTCTCATAATGCTGATGGGGCGCTTTCATTCTTTTGGATAAACGCCGGATATCTATTGAATCAAATTCCGGGCCCAGATAAGATCCTTTCATCGCGTCAGGTCTGGACGATGTTTTTCTTTCTTTGTCTTTTTCGATATGCCAGGCCGCGTATGCAGCTCCTAGGGCACCGCCCGCATCTCCGGCAGCCGGCTGAACCCAGATATTTTCAAAGATACCCTTGCGTAAAAGTTTACCGTTAGCCACGCAGTTAAGAGCCACCCCCCCGGCCATGACAAGATTTTTGCAGCCGGTGAGATTTTTGGCTGTCTCGGCCAGCATAAAGACAATATCTTCGGTTATCTGCTGGGCAGCAAGGGCCAGGTTCATGTATGGCTGACTCAGGTCTGTTTCAGGTTTGCGTTTTGCTAAACCGAAAAGTGCCCCCCATTTTTTATCGCGGCACATGGTCAGGCCGGCAGCATAATTAAAATAATCCATGTTGAGCAGCAAAGACCCGTCTTCGCGGACATCAACCAGTTCTGCAAGTATTTTCGCTTTAAACTGTTTGGTTTCCGCTACATCAGAAATACCGTAGGGTGCCAGCCCCATCAGTTTATACTCCCCGCTGTTAACTTTAAATCCGCAATAATATGTGAATGCGGAATATAAAAGTCCCAGAGAATGGGGGAAATCAAGCTCACGCAGAATTTCGATCCGGTTGTTGCTGCCCCGTCCAATGGTTGTGGTGGCCCATTCTCCCACACCGTCAATAGTAAGGATTACGGCTTCTTCAAAAGGAGAGGGGTAAAAGGCACTGGCTGCGTGAGACAGGTGATGTTCAGGAAATAAAAGTCTAACCTTACCCGCACCGATTTTTGCAAGCTCGTCTTTGAGCATTTTACGCATAAAAAGTTTTTCTTTGATCCAAACGGGTATGGCAGACAGAAAGCTTTTCAGCCCCTGGGGCGAAAAGCCATGATAGGTTTCCAGTAAACGTTCAAATTTTAAGTAGGGTTTATCATAAAAAGCAACCGCATCCAACTGGTCAAGCTGCAGACCTGCTTCCTCAAGAACATATTTAGCCGCATTTAAGGGAAAACCACTATCTTGCTTTTTGCGCGTAAACCGCTCTTCATGTGCCGCAGCAATCACCTCACCGTCTGCCAGCAAGGCAGCAGCACTATCATGGTAATAAGCGGATATACCCAGAATTGTTTTAGACATGTCTCAAACCGCTTAAAAGATTGTGTAAATAAATGGTGCCACAGCTGAACCGCTGGTAAGAACAATTAATGCACCGAACAGGAGAAGCGTTAGGATAATCGGCAGCATCCATAATTTTTTACGTACCTTTAAAAACCCCCACAAGTCTTTTAGAAAGTCCATAAAACCGTACCTCTACTTTAAAATGGATGTTTGATATCAACAGGTTTGAAAAGATGGTTTCTGACTCTAAAAACGGACGTTCGATCTTTTTTCCATTTTTTTAACTGAAGAGAATCTTTACCTAAACATCTCCGCAGTAAGCCGATGGGGGTCACCATCCCGAAAAAAAGAATAGTCAGAATTATTTTGGACATGACCGTTCCCATCAAATGTGAAAACCCGAGCCAGACTTTGGCCACCGGTTTAAAAAGGGTGGGTTTGATCATGTTGATAAGAAGTAAAATAACGCCCAAGCCTAAAAATTGCTGTTTGTGACCGATCAAAACAATCAGCAGACAAATAAGCACCATGGCCATGCCGGTGTCTTTGGCCTGGTCCGGAGATATTTGTTTTGGGATAATACCCTGTTTTTCTTTTTTGAATGTATCGATCATAGTCAACTTTAAATAATTTGGAGTACTCTTTTTATCAAAGGTTTTGTCTGTTTAAACAACAAAGCTGTTTCATCTTCTAAAACAAATTTCAATTATCCTGTTTTTATAAAAATTGTCAATATGTTTAAATCCGAAAGTCTTTCTGATCATGGACTTCTTACCCTTTAAGCAAAGTTAGCACGTCTCCTCAAAATGAGGCCCCGCAACAAGCTACGGGGGGGGCTCGGTAGTTAAGTTTGATTATTTTTGCAACATGCGACTTGACCCCGAACCAAGGTTCGGTGTATACGTGGCATTTTTCCAAACAAAAATGTTAGAATTCTCAGCAAAATGTTTTGGGTCCAGGGTGAATGCAGGTTAGGTAAAAGAATTGATTACAGGACACCCAAACAGAATTTGACATCATTTGTCTTGAAAAATCTTACAAAAAAGTAGAATATAAAAATAAAAATAATTTATTGATTCCGTATGAAAACAAACATCTTTTCCATGAACAATAAACTTCTGTGGATCGGCACGTTCTGTGTCTCTGCTGTGCTTTATTTTTTGACGGCACAGCAGGGGGTTTCCTGGCAGGATAGTGCAGTGTTTCAGTGGCGGATAATTATGGGGGATTACATCGGGGACTATGGCCTTGCGGTAGCACATCCCCTTTATATTCTAATCGGGCAAATTTTCTTGTTTCTCCCCACGGGTGACATGGCATTCAGGCTGAATTTTGCAAGTGGTGTCGGCATGTCAATTGCTCTTGCAAATATAGCGGTTCTTGCGTTTCAGCTTACCGGACGGCAATGGATTGGAATAGCCACTGCTTTAATGCTTTCAGTTATGCATACTGTCTGGTGGCTTTCAACCATTGCCGAGGTTTATACCTGGAATGCTGCCTTTATGACAGGGGAGCTACTGCTTTTGATTCATTTAATTCGTGCACCCAAATGGCAGGCAGCCGTTGCACTTGCTTTTCTCAACGGACTTAACTGGAGTGTGCACAACCTCGCACTTCTGGCACTACCTGTATATGTCGTTGTTTTAATTGTTTTGGTAAAAAAGAGAAAACTGCCAGCCTGGGCACTTGCTGCTTCAGCAGCCGGCTTTGTTTCCGGGTCAGCATTATATATTATAATGATTGTGTTTTTAGCTTTGAAAAAAGGGGATCTGTGGAGGGCTATTTCTTCAGCTTTGTTCGGCAGATACACTTCTAAGGTACTGAATGTTCAAACCAGTTGGCATTTTTTAAAACACAATACGGCGCTGGGCCTGTTAAATTTTGTTAATTTTTCTGTGCCGTTGGCAGTTATCGGCTGGTTTGGGATGAAACGCTGTCTGGGCGGTTTTTTAGCTGCAGCACTGATAGCAATTACTGTTATTCATTTTGGATTTGTTACTCGTTATCCCGTACCTGATCAGTTCACGTTTTTGCTGCCGTCTTTAGTAATGATTATGCTTGCAGCTTCTGTCGGGGTATCTGTGCTGGCGGAAAGGTCTAAAAAATGGCGTATCGCTGTGATTTTTGCCTGTGCTGTTTCTGTAATAATGCCACCAATAATTTATGCAAAAACTCCCAAAATCATTGAGCTGACGGGCATAAAGGTTAAGCGAGAAAGGCAACGCCCCTACAGGGATGAAATAAGATACTGGGTGATTCCCTGGAAACATAATGAGCGGTCTGCTGAACAGTTTGCAGAAGCTGCATTAAAACAGGCTCTGCCGAACGGCATTATCATTAGTGATCTCACCGCCTACTATCCACTAGTGCTTGTTCAGCAGAGAGATAATACGACGGCACCTGAGGTGTCTGTAAAACTTTTGGACACAAATGAAAAACCCGGCCGCAAAAACATTTTGCTGGACCGTTCTGTGTTTGTTGTATTGCCAGATTTGAAATTTTTAGCACCGGATATTATGGCCCGTGTTGAGATCCGCCGAGAAAAAGAAGAGGTTCTTTATAGTGTTAAGTGGACCAACCCTTAACGGTTTGGAATAGCATTAACAGAGCGGAAAAAATTTAAATTAATGCTTTTTTGAATTTTACTATTAAAGGCTATTTTATTATATATTTAGCGGGCACGCCCAATACTGTTGTTTTGGGTTTAACATTTCGCAAGACTAAAGAGGAAGCACCGATCCGAGCCCAATCTCCAACTTTTGCTTTTGGAAGAACGACAGCATGACCGCCAAAAAAAACACCTTCGCCCACATGTGCGCCGCCCTGGATATCAACATGTGCTGCCATTGTGCAATAATCTCCAACAATCACATCATGGCCACAACCGGAATAACAGTTAATATGCACATGGCGACCAACTTTTACATCACAGGTAATAAGACTGTTCCTTGCCAGGATTGAACCTTCATTAATTGTTGAATTTGTTCCGATCGAAGCAGTCGGGTGGACAAGTGTGGCCCACTTTGCACCTGTATCATTAAGAAGCATAACTACTTTTTTCTTAATGCCCGGATCACCAATGGCATTAATTAAAAATACTGAATCATTATATTTCTTTTTTATTTCACGATAATCATCAATATTTCCGATAATCTCCGGATAATTTTCAAAATTGTTAAGAGCATTTTTATCATCATCAATAAATCCTATAATACTCCACTCATAATTATAGGAATTAATTTCATTGATTAACCAAAATACTTCTCTTCCGAATCCGCCAGCCCCGACTATTATTATTGTTTTACTCATAACAAACCTCTGTAATCAATAAAAATATATTATTCAACCAGAGTATTCCCACCATCGACAAGAAGAGCTGCTCCAGTTACCCACTTGGAAGCATCAGAGAGTAAATAAATACAGGCATAAGCAACATCATCTACCTCACCTGGCCCAATCAGACTTTTATCAATATATTTTTTAGACTGCTCATCGGCAATCATATCCCGGTTCCATATATCAGTTTTTATGCTTCCAATAATAAGTGCGTTTGAACGATGTTTCATAGAAGAAATATCCAAAGCCAATGCCCGCATCAAACCATTTACCCCTGCTTTTGATGAGGAATATACAACCATACCTTTGCCAATGGTGTTATATGAGTTGATTGATGAAAAAAAGACTATTGAAGAACCATTTTTAGCTGTCCGAGTATTTTTCAAGGCTGCTTTTGAACAAAAAAGTGCTCCTTTTAAATTAGTATCCATTGTTTTGTCATAAAACTTTTCAGTAGTAACACTTAAGGGTAGAACGGAAGAAATACCCGCTGCATAGACCATCCCATTTATGGGTCCGCGCTCCTGAACAAGACAATCAAAACCCTTATCAATGGATGAAATATTGGTTACATCTAAAACAGAATAACCATGATCGCCATCAGATAAAGTTTCGAGGACTTCTTTAAGTTTATCTTCTCTTCGTGCACAGAGTGAAACATTCGCCCCGCATTCTGCACAAGCAACAGCTGTCGCCCGTCCCAATCCGGAGGAAGCACCTACGACAACAACATGCTTTCCTTTAAGAGAAAAAGCTTCAATGCCCATTTGTTTTTCCTCCACGATAAATTGATATTGGTAATAGAGTATTTTTTTGAAGTGAGGCCAATGTGCCTCCCCATGAATATCCGACACCAAAGCCCACGAACATGGTAGTGAGAACCTTTTCACTGTTAATTTCAGCTAACCTTGCACAAGCGGTAAGTGCGGGTGATGCGCCACTTGTATTTCCATAATCATCAATGGAGACAGGACACTTATCTATAGGAAGTTTAGCTTTTCTTATGAGATGGTTTAAAATAAACAGATTTGCTTGATGAAAAAGAAAATAATCAACAGAATCTTTATCTTTATCTGAGTTCTCCAGGATTCTCCTAATAATTCCGGGAACTTCTTTTAAGGTAAATGTGAAAATCTCATTACCATCCATAAATATGGATTCAGGATGTTTTATTTTTTCAAAATCTTTTTTAGAAGAAAAGTTTTTATAAACTTCAAGGTCTGGATTTCTAAGCTGACCTATCGGTAAAACAAGATTTCTCCACCCACTTCCATCTGTCCCAAAGTCATACCCCAGAATGTCATTCTGAGTAGATTTTTCTAAAACCACGGCAATAGCACCGTCTCCAAATAAAGGATAAGTTGAACGATCGTCCGGATGACTAATTTTTGAAAGAGTATCACCCACTACAAGAAAAATTCGCTCCAAAAGTCCGCTATTAATAAAAGATGAGGCAATCGCAAGTCCATATGGAAAAGCGGAACATCCTAAATTAACATCAAAAGCAATTGTGTTTTTTGATAAACCCAATCGATCCTGTAAAATACAGGCACTTGCAGGCAATTTATAATCAGGTGTTTGGGAGATAAAAATAAGTCCCTGAAAATCATCCGGAGAATAACCTTTTTCCTTAAAAATACGAAGGCAGGCCTCTTCTCCAAGGTCAAGTGCGGTTGTATGAGGATCTGATATATGCCGTTTTTTGACACCTGTATTTTTTATCGTTCGTTTAGCTTCCGTTTCACCAAATTTAGCGGATAGTTCTACAACGTCCTTGTGGTTTTCAGGAACAACAGCGCTAATTGCTTTAATTAATACGCCCATATATCTTCCCTTAGGACAGGTTATCTTTTACAAGATTCAATAAATCTGAAATTGTTTTACATTCTGCAAGGTCTTTCGGTTCAATCACAGTATCAAATAATGCATCAAATAATGCAATGACGGATAGCTGCCCCACAGAATCATACGTTTCTATTTCTTTTAATTTACGCAACACGGTTAAACTATTTGGTTCTGCATTTAAAGCAGTTTCAATCTCAGTGATTACCTCTTCGCGCTTCATTATATCTCCTTTAGTTAAACAAACTATAGCACCAACAATCCCGCTGCCCACGAATATCCAACACCAAACCCGACAATACCAATTTTCATTCCTTCGTGAATTGTGCTTTTTGCAATTGCGCGTTCCATAGCAATAGGGATTGTGCTTGATACCGTATTGCCGACATCAGTCATTTCAATCAAAAATTTTTCTTTTGGAATATTTAATTTTTTTCGCAAAACTTCAAGCATATATTCATTGGCCTGGTGAAAAACGAACATATCGATATCATCTATTGTGCAGCTTGATTTTTCAAACAACCTTTTCAATGTCTCAGGCACTGTTCGTAAACTAAAGGTAAATATTTCAGGTCCATTCATATGTAAATATTCCGGAGCATCTGATTTTTTTGGATCTGACTTTCCTGAAGGATCTGCTAAATATCCTGGCATTCTGCATGCACCGGCTTCAATCCTTAGATTGCAGGCTCCTTTTCCATCGGTTCCATAAACAAAGGGGCCCATCCAATCTATGTCTTTTGAATCATCCAGCTCAATATATGTCGCTGTTGCTCCATCGCCAAACAAAGGAACGACCCTTTCGTCCATTGAATGAAAATATTTTGTATAGGTATCACCGGTGAGAAACAGAGCTTTGGAACCGTTTCCATTCTCCAGTAAGGATTTTACGATAGATAGACCGTAGACATATCCAGAACATCCCAGTGTAATATCAAAGGTCAGCGTGGTGGTTGGCAGTCCCAGACGGTTTTGAACCAGACATGAAGTTGACGGGAGTATATAGTCAGGTGATTGAGTACACATAACTAGAATATCAATATCAGAAGGCTTGACAATTCCGGAATCAAAAATCTTTTGTGCTGCTTCAACAGCTAAATCTGAGGCTGTTTCTGTTTCTTTTGAAAATCTGCGTTCCTTTATACCCGTCTTCTGAAATATGTTTTCGCTTGTCCACTTTTCGAACCGGTTAGCCAGTTCATCATTGGTTAACCGCTGTTCAGGAAGAAATGTGGAAATTTTTCTAATTCGTGCTTTCCTGTTCACTAATTACTGATACCTCCGAGTTGCAATCTTTTTCAGTCAGCTATGATTATTTTACAACTTTTCAATCAACCTCAAGCACAAACATAAAAATCATCAATCATCCAGATCTTCTTTTTTAATTTCTTCTTCTTCTTCTTTTATAAATTTTGGCAGAGATAATTTCTGAAACGGCAAAAAAGAAAAACCAAGCACAAGTATTGGTGTGATCTGCAGAAAGTGTATCAGAACAGCATAAGAAGCAGCTTCTGTTTTTGAAATACCAAAATATGACAGACCCAGGATACAGGCATAATGAAAAGTTCCCACAAATCCTGGAGCTGGAAGTATAACACTTATTGCTGCTATTACCATCAGTGCACAGCCATAAATAAAGCTTAGCTCAAAACCAAAGGCATAAAACAGAACAAAAAATGTCGCGCTATTAACCATCCAGACCAGAACTGAAAGAAAAAGCAGGTAAAGGGTTTTTTTAATATCTGGTAAGATTTGAAGACCTTCAATGAAAGCGTGGAAGATCCGCTTTAAAAAAGAGGCCGGTTTTTGAGGCAGCTTTTCAAAAATAATGTCTGCCTTACTAAGGGAAAAATCTTTTTTTACGGCCAAAAATATAAGTATCAAAAATAAAGTAATTGAAATGATAAGTAAGGTTATCCCGGTATTGTACAGCGCTGCAGGAAGCGGAACCACAAGAATAACAACAAAAAGAATAAACATTAATGCCAGTAGATCAAATATCCTCTCAACAACTACTGTTGCAATGGTAGAAGACATTTTAATACCATTTTTCTGTTTAACAAGATACGGCCTTGCAATTTCCCCGAGCCGAGCCGGAATAAGACTCCCCACCATAAAACCGATAGCCGTTATTACAAAAAGTGTCTTCTGGTCATATTTTATAAGCGGGCCAAGAATCACCCCCCAGCGGTAGGACCTTAAAAACAGAAGTAAAAGCACCAGTATTAGAACAGGAAGGATATAAATATAATCCACAGATTTAAGGCTTGTTTTAAGTTCAGAAAAATCAATACCCTTTAGGCTAAGATATATAAAAAAAAAGCTTACAATAAATCCGATGACAAGGTTTTTTTTCATACCTTTTTTTCTTTTAAAAAAATCCAGTTCGGGGTTAGTCCCGACAACAGTTAATTTTAATTAGCAAGATGCCAAAGTATAGAAATTGGGGCGTGTTGTGTCAAGATAAAAACCACTACTGTTTAACACAGACGCTGAAAAGCTTAGCTTTTTTATGGGCTTAGCTCTTTGTGCCAGTATCTTAAAGCCTTGCGGGCCTCCTGATCAACACAGGCAAAGATCTGGTGAACGGTATCTCGTGATGACGTACGCATATGCCCTTTGACTTTAATAATGCTAAACCCGATTCTGTCATGAAATTCATAAAAGGTACGATATAGATCTGCATTTTGAAGAGACTGGCCTGTTTTTTTTGACTTAAAACCGCAGGAGCTGAGTTTTGACCGTCTTCCAAAAAGTCCCGCAACACACTGTGAATCCGTATAGACCTGCAGCTGCATTCGGCTGTTATTTAAAGTTGTTTTTTGTACTTCATCAAGAGCCCATAAAACAGTCTGAACCTCAAGCCGGGTTGAAGAAGTGTTATCAAACCTGCGAACCTTCAGCTGTACCGCCACATCTTTCCGGCTAATACGGCTGGGCTGCGCTTTGACAAAAGAAACAGGGACAAGCAGAAAGACCCCCACACCCCGTCTGTTTTGAGGGTCAAGGCTCACGTCTGTAAAGAGCGCAAAGCCGCTCATGGTCTGGTTGTTAAACTTAGACAGTGAACGGAAAGCAGGACGAAAAAGAAATTAGACAAGCCGAATCCCCTCTGATTCAATAATAATTTTCTTTGTCTTATAAAGAGAACCGACAGCACGTTTAAACGCTTTTTTGCTCATGTTGAGCTGAACCCGAATCGTCTCCGGATCGGTTTTGTCATGATAAGGTAAAAAGCCCCGGTTCTCCTGCAACGCTTCTAAAAGCACCTGCTGATCATCTTCAATTTGGACTTTGCCTGTTTTGCGCAGAGAGAGATCCAGTTTACCGTCTTCGCGAACTTTCATTACGTATGTCATTACCAGTTGTCCCAAAGACAAGTCTTCAAAAATATCAGATTGATAGATCAATCCCTGAAAAACCTGATCGACAACACAGAACGCACCTAAGGGTCCAAACTTATATACCATTGCTTCAACCTTTTGACCGGCCTTATATTCTGTGGTGACGTCCTTAAGATGGCGGTTGATCTTCATGGTGGCCAGCAGACGATGGGTGATATGGTCTTCCATTACAAACACCGGAATCTTTTCACCAACTTTAATTGGCGCATTTTGTTCTTTGAAAGGTAAAAAAAGATCTTTTTCCAGCCCCCACTCCAGAAAGGCACCATGCTCGGTCTTTGCTGCTACCGTTAGTACTGCAAACTGTCCCAGCCGGACTTTGGGCTGCTTGAGAGAACCAATATAATTTGGTTCCTTGTAAGAGTAGATAAACAGTTTAACACTTTGTCCTACTTCCAAAGATTCCACTACAAAACCTATATTAATAAGAATTTTATCATCTTCGTAATTACAGATGTAACCTTCGGATGTTTTTTCCGTGATAATAAGATCGTATGTTTTTCCTAAAGTAATCATAATTTCCTTCTTAACGTCTTGAGTATTAAAGATAAGAGGTATGTTTTGTCCCTATATAGAAAAGATAACAGTTCAATAAAAACATTGCGAGAGAAAAATTATAACCGGTAAGAAGAAAAACCTTTTGTCTGATAATACCTTTTCTCAAAGAGCGGTCTGCTGCTTCCTGAACTCCAACTGCCTCGAAAAAAAAGTGCCCAGCATGATCATAATTCCTGTTATAACAATTCCAGCTGCAAATGAACCATAATCTCCCGCCATACCGATCATAATGGGAAAAATCCCTCCCCCCGCAATAAAACCAAGGGGCACGGTAAGGGAAACCGCAACATTACGGGTTTCAGGAGGAACAACAATTGCCAAAGCCGCAAAACCGGCAGAAAAAAAACAGGCCGCTAAAACCGGCTGAAAAATCAGCGCTATCACCAGCCGGGAACCTGAAGTCGTTCCCAATAAAACAGTCATAATACCGGTCAAAATAAATATCCAGCGCAGCGTTCTTTCCGGACCCAGCCTGTCAGTAGCCCATCCCGCAACAAAAACCATGAACAGACTGGATATTCGGGAGATAGAAATCAGCGTATTGGCCCAGTTTTGGTCCAGACCCTTTTCCACCACCAGATAGAGCGGAAGCATGGTATAAATGCCAAGCGTTCCACCAATCCCGAGACTAAAAAGCACCAGACCCAGCAGCACAGAAGAAAGGACTATTGTTCTGCAATGATTTAGCCGGGATGAAATAAATCCTGAACCCACCAGGGAGGAAAAGTAGCCCAGACTAATTAACAAAAAAAGCGTCCCTGCCTCGCCATGGCTAATATTGAGTTCCTGTTCAATATTAGCCATTAAAGGGGCAAAAATGATTCTCGAGACAAAATTAAGATAAAATATAATAGTCAAAAACAGCAGCGGAAAAAGTTTTGGTAGAAAACGGCTGTCTGCTGTAGAAACTTCAGTGTTTCTCAAAAAACAGGCTCCTATTGTTTAATAAAAACAGAACATTAACAGAAAAGCGTTTTTCATAAAACCCTTCTTTTAATCAGAAGGTACCAAAATCAAGGCATTTTTTGTCAAGAAAAAGTTCAAAACAACTTCTACCGGAAAAAAGGCCGAAAAAATTTTTTAACCTGCGGTGTAGCTGTTGACAATACTGACAAAATCAAATTTTTTTTGTAACGACCAGAGATAAAACCAAGCATTGAGGGCCTTTGGGCCTTTAATAAGAGCCCTTTGACTTTAATTTTATATTTTTTTCTCTATCAATCAAAAACCCCCTCTTAAAAAAGAGGGGGTTTTTGCTTTTATTATTTATAAAATCGCTTTAGTCGTCAAAGTCTCCTTCCAGTCCCTTGTCAGAATCAATGCTTTTTGCTTTTTCAACTATCTTTTCTTCTGTCCACTCTGCAGGATCTTCTACCTGTTTGGCCTTTGGCCCCGGATCACAGGAACCTTTGCTTATTATTTCTTCGATCACCAGCGGTGCAGTATCTTTCGCATTGAAAACATCTACCAGAAGAGTACAAACAAAGTCCTCAACCCGTTTGGACATCCGGTCCCTGATCTCTTTGGGCTGTCTAACCAATTTGTTCTCAAAAGGAAGATTTAACTTTTTATAGTCTCCGCCCTTTATCCCTTTTGAATCAGCATAGGCAACCATTTCGGCCCACTTCTCTTCTGTTGCGCCCTCACCTTTTACCTTAATAAAATTTTTGTCATCATCTAAAATGGCATTGCCATAATCATTTACTTCAAGTCCCCAGGCGATCATCTGAAGCGCTGTTGCCACATTTGCTTTGGTTGTATGCGTTGTTGAAGTAATTGCCCTTAACCTGTCAGATTTGTTTCCTGATGTTCCGTGCTGGGCACCGGACATGTTGTATTTTTCCAAAGCAGTATGTATCTCTTTTGTTAGTTCAACCTGAATACCGGCATCACTGGCTTCAATACCGTGTGTGGTTCCGTTGTTTAATGCGATCCAGTCCGGAAAAATATTATGTGCATTCAGTCCTTTGATCAGAAAAAGGGCTTCCTGTGATGTTGACAATCCATCTTTACCTTTGATCTCACCCACTTCTGTCTCAAGCCCTGCCCAGACAGGAACATATTTACTAAGCTCAAGGTTTGCAAGCAGATTTTTATCGTCCGGAAGATGCGAAGCATCTATGGCAATCGAGGTAATGCCGGCATCAAACATGCTGGGTATTTCTGTTCGTGCCGTCTCAATGTCTGTGTCGCCTTTTATGCCGTAATGATCCGCATGGATCGCAACCGGAATGGTGATTCCAAGTTCATTACAAATTGAATCAACATATGTTGCCATGGTCCACAGATTTACGGCGCAGTATGCACTTGCACCGCCTTCAGATTTTGCGATCTCGATTATTATGGCGGCATTTGCTTTCTGCGCTGCCTGTAATGCCCCGCGGATCACAAAACTGCTTCTGGCATTTGCAGCAATTGTCATTGCTTTACCTTTTTTAATCATTCCCCGGTCAATATACTTGCCGCTGACAATTAATGCCTTTGAGTTGGGGAAAAGACTTACAATATTAGGCGGCCGCCCCACTTCAAGTGCTTTTTCAAAATCAGGCGAAAAATTTATTTGTGCTGTCATAACAGAACCTCCTTCATACTTTTGTTTTAAGTTATTTATAAATAAATATAATTATTGTACGATTTAAATATTATATTTAAAAAAAAAGTTCCTTTTATATTTAATAATATATCAAACTATTTTGTCAAGGGCAGCAACGAGTTCATCAAGCCCCTCTCTTGTTGCCGCAGAGATAGGATATACCCGATCGGACAAATCCGTGTCAAAGTCTTCAATAAATTTGTTTACCGCTTCCCTGTCAGAATCAAGGTCAATTTTGTTTATTGCAACAAGAAACTTCTTTTCTTTTAGTCCGTGTCCGAATTCCTCTATCTCTTTTCTTAAAACATTAAAAGCCTCAATTGCCGGAATTTCTGCAAAACCGGATACATCCAGAACAAAAAGAAGCACTTTCGTTCTTTCCACATGTTTCAAGAATCGTACCCCCAAACCCTTTCCTTGTGCCGCGCCCTCAATTATGCCGGGGATATCCGCCATAAAAAGCCTCCTGAAATCCGGAAGCTCAATAACACCAACAGAAGGGTCAAGGGTCGTAAATGGATAGTCCGCTATTTTGGGACGCGCATGGGAAACAGCTGTTATAAGAGAGGACTTTCCTGCATTTGGAAGACCCACAAGACCCACATCCGCCAGAACCTTAAGTTCCATTATGGCCTTGAACCCTACTCCCGGACTTCCCTCTTTGGCTTTTCGCGGAGCCTGGTTCCTTGAGGTTGCATAATGCTGGTTTCCGGCTCCCCCTTTTCCACCAAGAACAATTTTAACCGGGATATCCGGTTCAAGTATTTCACAGATCACCTCATCTGTTTCCGCATTTTTAAGAATGGTTCCGCAGGGTACTTTTACAGTTTTTGATTTTCCGCCTCGTCCGGTACGGTTGTTCCCCTCTCCGGGCCTGCCGTTTTCACCTGCAAGTCTCGGAGAATAACGAAAAGCAGCAAGATTATTTATCTTGGCATCTCCAACCAGAATTACGTCTCCACCTCTTCCGCCGTCTCCGCCATTGGGCCCGCCCTTTGGCATAAACTTTTCTCTGCGAAAAGAGACACAGCCATCTCCGCCTTTTCCTGACTTTATTGTAACCTTGGCAACATCTATAAACATTTTTATACGTTTTCCAACTATATTTTATTTTAATAATCTTATATATATTATAAGAAAAAAGGATTTGTGTCAAATGGGGGAAAAACAGTTAAGCCCTTGATTCTCACCTAAAAAGAGGGTTCCCCGCACAGCCCTTTAAAAAACACATGGGCGGCGGAAGACAAATCCAAAGGAATTAAACTACCGCCGTCTACAAGACAGTGGATTCAGCCTCCCACTGAAACGGGCTAAAGGAAAAACAATAAATCTCAAAAATTCTCCAAGGAGTAGACAACCTTTTATAAGTTGGGGTGTTCTGGATCCGTAAACATTCTTCGTCTGAAGACAAGGACTTGATTCCCTGTTGGAATGCTGCGCTAAACCCCGAAGGAGACAATAAGAGTGCTTCGTTATGCATGGTTAAAAGATCCCGATTATTCAGGAAATAACGGAAGATACCACACGGCGACTGTCTCCCTAAAAGAACAAAAGGGTCTTCACGAAACCATCAGCCTGAAATAATCCTTTTTGCACCGGAAAACCTATAATTCATGTTCGAGGGGTAATTATCCCTGGAATGCGGCCTGACAATAATTGACGAAGAGCAGTATTTTTCGTTTTCTGTGCCGACGTTTTTTTAAACAACGTTATATCTTTAATACCGCCGTTAATGCCTCAAGTTCTTCGCCGATTATTTTTGTTGTTTCTTCAAGAAAGTTTTCTTTTTCTATGACCTGCTCAGGAATAGGACAAAGCATAAAATTTTCAAAACGGATAAAAACATTTTCATGTCTCTTACTGAAAGCATTAACAACAACCTCGTTCCAGTCAAGCCCCACCCCGAGCCAGAACCAGTTCTGAGTACACTGATAAAGGGAATATTTGAAACCGATATAAAAAAGTTTTTCTTCATCACCGGTCTTAAAAAAAAGAGAGTACTCGCCCTGCCGGCTTTCTTTTTCCACAGAAAACTTTTTTCCAAAAACTTCTTCTGCCTTATAAACAACATCATACATTTTTGAAATTGTTTTTGGCATCTCCTTTGTAAACATATTTCGCCTCATCTATAAATCATAAACACCATAAAAAACTGTAACCAGATCAATGAACCATAATACCTTAATTACCGAGATCATTCCATCAAAAGAAATAACGGAAATAACGCTCTTTTTTTCCACAATACGGCTGAGCGCGGCTAACACAAAAAGGATCCATACAAGAACCCCTGTAACCATTCCTATTACTATCGGAGTGTTTGTCTCGACACTGATGACGAGGGATTTAAATCCTGAAAAAGGCATGGTAACTGCAAAAAAATCTATCAAAACAGCCAGCGACATAATCTGGAAGGAATACCTTATTCTTCGAAAATTCATGGAAGCACCAACAAGAAAAAGAATATAGGCAAAAACATATATAAAGTCATATTTTATCATATTGTTTTCCTTTTTTAAAAATCTAATGGTATTGCCTATTTCATATGATGTCAAGACAACTCTATTTTACCAAACTCCTGCCAAAAACAAACATGTGCCGCCTTTGCCGGAAATAATAGTATTTTAAATAGCTGTTTACTTTAATGATTATATGTGTAAAATAAAACTTTTGTTTTGGTGCCTTAATGATAACCCTGTGCTCAACCCAAAGGGATAATAAATATATGAAGTTATTTATAAAGCTGTTCTCTTTTTTAATTCTCATGCTTTTATCCGGATATGCCTGCACCCTCCCTGTCCAGCAAAACAGTCCATCTGCGAATCCTCTAAACGCAAACGGACAAAACGCTCATTTTGAGACCTCACAGCCGACAGCAGATCAAAAAAACCCGGGCCCTGAAAAAAAGACGCAGCTTTTTCTTGATTCGGCAATTGAGTTCTATCAGGCCTCTATAGAGTTCTGGCAGCAGGGAGATATTGATAACGCTCTTGATGCTCTGGATAAAGCCTACTCTCTTATTCTAAATATACACCATGATTCGGACCCTGACATCTTTCAGCAGCGGGAAGACCTCCGTATTACCATAGCAAAAAAGATCGTAGAAGTTTATGCTTCAAGAACCAACACGGTTAACGGTCACAAAAATGCGATTCCCCTGATCATGAACAAAGAAGTGGAAAAGGCGATCAAGTCCTTCACCGGAAGAGAAAAACGGTTTTTCCTTCAGTCTTATAAACGCTCCGGAAGATACAGGCCTGCCATAGTAAAAGCACTGAAGGCAGAAGGCCTTCCTGAAGAACTCTCCTGGCTGCCCCTGATCGAAAGCGGCTATAAAACAAAAGCCCTGTCCAGTGCAAGAGCTCTTGGAATGTGGCAGTTTATTGCATCAACAGGATATAAGTTCGGACTGGAAAGAAACACCTGGGTTGACGAAAGGATGAACCCTGATAAATCAACTATTGCTGCCCTTGCTTATCTTAAGGAACTTCATGGTATTTTTGGAGACTGGACAACAGCTCTTGCTGCCTACAACTGCGGAGAAGGCAGGGTCTTAAAAACGATCAAACGACAAAAAATCAGCTACCTTGACAACTTCTGGGATCTGTATGCAAAACTTCCCCGGGAGACAGCATCCTATGTTCCGCGTTTTCTTGCCGTACTTCATATTGTAAATAATCCCGAAAAATACTGCATGGACCTTCCGCAGGTTGATAATGAAATAAAAGTTGAAACCGTAACCATAAATAAACAGGCGCACTTAAAAACCATCGCAACAAATATCGGCATAACCTACGATGAATTAAAAAGTATCAACACCGAACTTAGAAAGCAGATAACCCCCAACACGCCCTACACCCTGAACCTGCCGGAAGGAAAAACAGAAGTTTTCCTGGCAAAGCTTGCTGAAATTCCTGTATACGTACCCCCGGTTCCGCCTTACATCGTCCACAGAGTAAGGTCGGGTGAATCTCTTTCTGTTATTGCAATAAAGTACAAAACGTCTGTTAAGGCTATCATGGCCAAAAACAACCTGAGCAAAAAAAGTTTCATCAGGGCCGGATGGAAACTGAAGATACCCACAAAAGCCTGGCGGTCTGCCAAAAAAAGCCCGCGTGCCTATACCACCAGAGACAAGGGTGATATGCAGGAATATGTCGTCAGAAGAGGAGATTCTCTCTGGGAAATTGCAAACAGCTTCAACACCACCACAAAAGCCATTCAGACATTAAACAAGCTTCGGTCCACAACTCTGAGGATAGGACAGGTTCTTCTTTTACCAAAGACATCCGTTCTGGTGAATATAGCAGAAACAGAACAGTATAAAGTTAGAAACGGCGACTCTCCCTATCTGATCGCAAAAAGACACAGGATGAACCTTGCCGACCTGTTGAAACTTAACCACCTGACCCCGAGAAGCATGATCTTCCCGGGACAGTCTCTGATCGTAAAAGCAAAATAGACGGCATAAAACATAGCGTCCGATTAAAAACCATAAACCAGCCTCTTTTTTTATTTTCAGAAAAACCTTACTTAAGAACCGACCAACACCCCTCTTTTTTTTCTTTTTCTGCCATCGCCAGACACCGTCATGCAAATGAGTTGCGTACTCACCGAACTGGCATGAAATGATTTTACACTTTTCACAAAATATACTTTTATTTTCCAAAACATGGATACTGCATACGTCTTTACAGTCATGATATGCCGTAGACAAAAGTCCCGGTCCGGTTGCTTCTATAATATCATTTTCGGTTACAATAGGCCGGTCTGCCTCCTTAAGCATTCTTTTTAAAACCTCTGCTAAAAACGGCTGCCGTGGTGAACATCCGAACATATAGTTTGAGATTCTTAAGGCATCTCTGTTTCCGCAGCATCTCCGGTCGTCTTCCGTCAGGGTTTTCTCCTCAGCAAATACCATATCAAAGGGACACAAAGCATCAAGAGGCTTATGGCAGACAATATCCATATCCGCATAAAATCCGCCCCGGACATAAACGGCGATGACCCTGAACAGATCTGCTCTCTGGATATTTGTTTTATAAGTATCATATATTTCCAGCATCTCAGGCTTGTATGTCTGAATAAACCCGCGGCATTCTTCATCATCATAAAAGCAGTATTCCCAGTCAGGATGAAGATCAACAAGCTGTTTCTGAAAATTTTCATGATCATCAGATAAAATTTTTGACGTGCTGTCTGGTGGATTATTCTTGGAATGGCCATAAGAAACTAAAAAACGATTAAAGACAAACGTTATAATACCGGATTCTTCCGGTTTGAAAACATAGCACGGTTTTTGTTATTGACACAAATCATTATTTATTCTTATACTTTTTTATTTATAAAACAAACGCTTTTCCGAACGACTGATTAAAAATCATATTTTCATGAACATCCTTTTTGCCATCACAATGCTCGGTCAGGGCTACGGGAAAAAAGCAGCTGCACAGGGTGGTCTTTACAGAGTTGTTATTACCTCGCAAAAGAGCTGGCCCGTTCAGATGAATGCACTATTAGTTTTTCTGCCTTAAACCGGGTTGACCTGATTGATCCATGTCTTCGCTATCTTAAAAATTCATTCGAATCAAACAACATTACATTTAGCTATTCAAAAGACACTCGATTTTTTTATATAACATTCTTGTCACTATTCTGAATTTTCTTCCTGACAAAAAAAACAATTCGAGCCGTACATATAAACGCATTCACCATGTGATAAAACAATCCGGTCAGATAATCTGCAGAGACAGAATAACTTTTCCGCAAAAATGGCTGTCTCAAACAGATATTTTTCATTCCCCTGTTTATAATATTCCCGAATCAGTTCGAAATAATAAAAATATCCGAAAAGCATTTACCATTCATGATCTCACCCCTATAAAACTTAAACACAACTGGAAAAAAAAACGTATTATCAGCCCTATTCTTAAAACCTGGTCTCCTGAAAACTGGGCCTTCTGCGTATCAGAGTCAACCCGAAATGATTTTTGTCAATACCTGAAAATAGATACCTCCCGCACCTTTATAACAACGCTGGCCGCAACTCCTGAGTATTTCTATCCCTACACTGACCAAGATAAGATCTGTTCTGTGCGTCAAAAATACGGCATTCCGGAAGGAAATTATATCCTTGCACTTAATACGCTTTCACCCCATAAAAATCTTGATCACCTTATCCTCTGTTTTTCCAGGTTAATCCGGCAGGAAAAACTGAAAGATCTCCATCTGGTTTTGGCCGGGCCTTCAGGCTGGAAAGAAGAAAAGATCCATGAGGCAATCGCTGATAGCGGTTTAGCCAATAAACAGATCCATATCATTGGATTTGTCGATAACGAACATCTGGCTGCCCTTTATTCCGGAGCCTTGTTTTCACTTTTATGTCCCTGTACGAAGGTTTTGGCCTGCCTCCCCTTGAGGCAATGCAGTGCGGGTCTCCGGTTATTACCTCTAACACCTCTTCTCTGCCTGAAGTTGTCGGTGATGCGGGCATCATGCTTGACCCAAAAGATGCAGACGGCTTATGCAGTGAAATGCTTCGACTTTACAACAGCAAAGACCTTCGGGAGGAACTGTCTCAAAAATCCATTAAAAGAGCCGCTCTGTTTTCATGGGATCAAACAGCAAAAAAGACCATTGAAGGCTACCGGCAGATCATGAACAGTTAAAAAAACCTGAAAAAATTCAAAACAACATGAAACAGAGATTTAAACTTTTTGACAAGTTTTCACTGCCCGATAATCAGCAAAGCAACGTATGGAACAATATTAAAAACCAGAAGAACAACTTTAAAGAACCCAAGCAGTGAGTAAAAGACAATATTGAAAGTTTCCCGGGGAAGGGGAAACCATTTTTTTTGAGTGCGGTAAATCAGGTCCGGGGCAAACATAAAAAATACGGCCCATAATGCAAAGAGGCCGGTATTTATAATGGTACACCACATGAAAAAGGCTGTCAGGGTCTGAATATCCATGTTGCTCCTCCTTTATCTTGTTACCGCTAAGACCATTGCTGACATATATTCAATTTGCAAACCTTCCGTAACAGCAAACACTTCAGCCTTGAATCCCGGACAAAATCTGTTTTGTATCGTTTCCTTAATTGTTCAGGATAAACCCAAAAGACGCTTCGCATTACCCCCCAGGATCATCCCGATCTCCTCTTCCGTAAAAATAATTCCGTCAGGTGCATTACGGGGCAGGTCCCGAATCATCTGAACCCAGTCTGCATTGGACATCATTGAACGAAAAGAGGGGCTGTCAGACCCAAAAAAAATGCGCTCAAGCTCGGTAAAATCAATAAGCTCCCGCAGCGCCCTGCAAAAACCGGAATAGTCTTTTAATGCATAGATCTGCCAGGCGGAAATGTCTGCCATGATATTAAGCTTAATGCCCATGAGTGAAAGCATCTGGCGATAACCGAAGCTGCCCCCGGCATGGGCGGCAATGATGGCCAGATCGGGAAAATCAACCCCGAGATCATCAAAATGTATGGCCTGGGAGTATTTACTCCGCAGGGGCACCATCATGTGCCCGGAATGAATGATGACCGGCAACTTTTTCTGGCTGGCAATTTCAAGCAGAGGGTAGACGTCCTCCTGGTTCGGATAAAATCCGGCACAGGGGTGCAGCTTCAGCCCCCGCATGCCCCACTCGGAAACACATTTCTCAAACAGCTCAGCTGCCCCCGCCCGACGGGGATCAACGCTGGCAAAGGGGATCAATTTGTCAGGATAGTTGCGCCCCAGCTCGGCAAACAGCCGGTTAACTTCATCGATAGGAACTCTGGGCTCTCCCAGCGTCAGACCGAAATCAATGGGAAAAATTACACTTTTATCAATACCGGCCTCCGCCATCTCCGCCAAAAGCATCTCGGCATCCGGATCGCTGCCGGCTTCCAACAGATAATCTCCGACCTCCTCGTCGGTCTGATAAATTCCCTGTTTTTTATTCTCGTGGGTAATAAAACGGGCCACACCGTGAAAAAACTCTTTGGGCACCCAGCCCTTAACAAACAGGTGCGTATGTATATCAATGACCATACTCTTTCCTCAAGGGTTTTGTTCCGACAAAAGGATTAACCCCTTATTGTTCAGGCCTAATCCTGATGTCATCTCCGAAACAAGGCTAAAATCAAATTTCGATCTGATTCTTTTTAGCCTTTTTATCTTTTTTAGCCTGCTTCTTTTCCTTCGCAGTTTTCTGCGGTTTTTTCTTCTCGTTTTTTTTCGTGTCTTCTGATTTAGCCATATATCTTTCCTTTCCCCTGTAAATTCAAAATTATTAATTTATAGTTTTGATTTAAAACTGTTTTTACCCACGGGAGTCAAGAACAAACTTGACCCCTGTTTCGACTCACTTTATGTTTATTCTATATTTGCGCCTACAACAGCGGCCATCTGCATCATGTTGATCGTCTGACCTTCTTCAAGCTGAGTAAGGTCTGTGAGCTTACCTGATTTACTGGTGGATTTTGTGTTTTTAAAGATTGAAAGCAGTTTAGCATCAGCAACAATAAACTTGCCTGCATTTTCGGGCTTTCCATTTTCAGTTTTTGTCTGAAGTTTGTTCTCTTTAATATAGTCCCATAGTTTTTTGGTGATCTCTGTTCTGGGAAGTTCTGTTGCTCCCAGAAATGCTGCCAAATCACTTTTCAATTTTACCGGTTTACTCAATCCTTTTGCTTCAGCCATTTTTAACTCCTTCATGTTTAGGTTTAATTAAAAAAATTCTTTCCTAATGCAGGTCTTCCATCTCCGCGTCAAAAACTCGAAAGCTACCGTTTTTCATTCAATAACACAAAGCACATCATCTTTTTTCACCGCATCACCGCTGCTAAAATCAATTGAACTTATGGTTCCGCTTGATGGCGCCTCAATCGCATTTTCCATCTTCATCGCTTCAAGGATAAGTATGGTCTCTCCTTTTTCAACTTTATCACCCTGATTTTTTTCATACCGTATGATCATGCCCGGCATGGGCGCTAAAAGCGTTGTCCCTTTTCCGTCAGCCGCAGCCGGTTTTTGCGAAACAGCCCCGGCGCCTGACGGATAAAACCTCTGGGCTGAAACAACTCCTGCTTTCCGTACCGGTTCAACACCCACTTCAAAATATTCTCCGTCCACAAAAACATTAAAAGTTTTAAGCCCCGGACCTTTTACGGGCACATTTTTTTTAGAAGCCGCAGCAACCTGCCCCTTACGTGCCATGGCAACAAGCTCCTGCTCTTTCTTTGCCTGCTCAAGGGTCTTTGGCAAAACCTCCGGGGGCGGTGTTTCTTTACCGTATTTCCAGTTTAAAAACTTTTTACCCGTGGTAGGATATAGCGCATAGAGAAGTACATCGTCAATATCTTCCGTAATATCCTTTATGTCCTGTTTTGCTTTTTCCAGTTCCGGCTCAAGGATCTCCGCAGGCCGGCAGGTGATGGGCTCTTCTCCCCGGGAATACCCCTTAAGGGCTTTTTCCAAAACTTTCGGATCGATGGGTTTCGTGGTCTTTCCATAAAGACCGAAACAAAGGTCCTTGACCTGGTCCGTGATCTTTACATAACGCTCTTCCGGCCCGTCAAACAACACATTGTTAACGGTCTGAACACCCACGATCTGACTGGTTGGCGTTACCAGCGGAACCTGCCCCAGATCTTTTCTGACCTTGGGAAGCTCCTGGTAAACCCTGTCAAGCTTGTCAAGTTCATCCATATCTCTAAGCTGACCCACAAGGTTTGAAAGCATACCGCCGGGTGTCTGGTGAAGCAGTACATTAATATCTGTAACAGAGATCTTTGCATCACTAAGTAAATGCCTGTATTTGGGAAGCACCTCTTTTTCGAGAATATTATTGATCTCAACCAGCTTCTTCACATCAAAGCCGGTATCCCGGTTTGTCCCAAGAAGGGTCATCACCAGCGGTTCTACCGGAGGATGGGACGTCCTGCCGGCATAGGGGGACAAACAGGTATCCACAATATCGACCCCAGCCTCAACAGCTTTAAGCTGGGTAATTGCAGCCATACCGGAGGTACAATGAGAATGAAGATGGATGGGAGCTGAAACCGTCTCTTTTAAAGCTTTGACAAGCTGATAGGCATCATAGGGCGCGAGCAGTCCGGCCATATCTTTAATACAGATGCTGTCCGCACCCAGAGCTTCAAGCTCTTTTGCTTTGTTCACATAATATTCAATATTATAAACCTCTCCGCCAAGACGCGGCTCAGTCAGAGTATAACAGAGACACCCTTGAAAATGTTTACCACAGTCCTTTATTGCCGGAACGACCGTATCAAAATTTCTATAATCATTTAAAGCATCAAAGGTCCTGAAAACATCAATGCCGTTTTCTGCCGACCTTTCGACAAAGACCCGGGCAAGGTCATCGGCATAATTTCTGTAGCCGACCAGGTTCTGTCCTCTTAACAGCATGGAAAACGGTGTCTTCTTTATATACTTTTTAAGTGTCCGAATCCTTTTCCAGGGATCTTCATTCAAGAAACGGTGCATGGTATCAAAGGTCGCACCGCCCCAGGTCTCCATTGCCCAGAATCCGACCTCATCCATCATTTCTGCAATCGGCAGCATGTCCTCAGTTCTTCCACGGGTCGCAAACAGAGACTGATGTCCGTCCCGCAAAGATAAGTCCTGGATTTTTAAAGGATTGTCGGCCATCTTACGGTCACTGTTGTAGTTTAGCGGTGTAAATGATACGCTGCCGTGTTCGCTCATAATGCACCTCTTAAGTATTATTAATTCAAAGGTTATTTATTCTCTAAAACATATGTAGCATAAAGCATAGACGGTCGTTAGTTGTTAATTGTCCGTAGCATAAAACCACTTTCGCACACAAGCGTCTGCCTTAAACATTTTATACGCTATGCTCTCTGCCCTATGTTGGAGCGTAGCGGAAGCCCCGCTCCAGCGGGGCTCTATACCCGGTTCTGACTGCAGGCCCTTATAAATTCAAAGTTACATAAACGGATCTCAAGCCTGCCCTTTTCATCCCGCATGAGTTCACCCTGAGACTGCATGGAAAGCAGAAGGTGGCTTCCCCGAAGCCCCACATTTTCATATCCGTTTTTATGAAGAAGTTTTTTTACCTGCTCCATGAGGGTAAAAAACTCATAGTCTGTTATCAGCTCCCGGCGGAAAGCATTCAGCGCGCTTATGCCTGAACAGTATTCAATATCGCTTTCAGCAAGATATTCATCCGGTCCGTTCCAGAACCCCCACACCGTTATATAATCATGATCTCTTTTTAACACAGGCTCACCGTTGGGCGAAAGAATGTGCCGATGACTGATAAACCTGCTTTCATCTACAAGACCTTCTTCCATACCCGAACTGTTGCCGGTCATGTAAATAGCCCTGGGATAGACAGTTGAAATTCCTTTTTTGCCCAATTCAACAGCCAGCCTGAATTTTTCAAAGGGGCTGTTGTATCCATGGTGGATTATCTGTTCCCCGCGTTCATCTGAGACAACCTCCGGTTTTTCACCTAACCGGGAAATCTTCCATACAATATTAATATCATCCTTGGTCTTGGTATAATAAATATCGTTTTTTGGAGAAAGTGTTGTACTGGGCGTTTTCCGCCACCTCTCCGGCAGGAAATAATCAAAAAGATCCGGATCATCCCCAACAACCCACAGCATACCATTGGTGCTTTCCGCAATGCCCCAGACATAATCCACCCCCATAATATTAACCGAATGCAGATGCTGGGGCCATTCTTTCTTTTCATCCTTTTTGAAACGGTCTCTCTGTTTAACCAGGTAGCTTGCCCGCCTTACCTTTTTCACCTCTTCTTCATGTTCCGGCGTCCTTTGCAAAAGCTCAAAATCCACCAGAGCAAACGGCATAACACCTGTTTTATATTTCAGTACGGTTCTGTCCGGCCTGAGACGAACAATAAAATGGGCCGGTTTGTTATCAAGCACCCAAAAACCGTTTTTCCTTAAATCCGCGATAACCGTATCTGTAAATTGGGACAGCTGCTCATCAGGCATATCCGCTTTTTCAAAAGCCTCAACTGCATCCAGTCCCTCAACCCATTTATAAATGAGTATATACTGACGAAGAACATCTATCTCAACACCGGGATGCTGAGCCAGCTTGCTTTTGATCTTCTGCTTTGAACGGCCGGTCTGCCATAGCTGCAGCCTGTCGGGAGGCACATATATTCCCAACGGCTTTTGCAGAGACATCTTAATCTCATTTACCTTCTGGGAAGAGACATTTCTGCGCAGCTCCTCGACCAGAGAGAATTCTTCGAAAGGACTGTTAAACTCCGCATTTAAAACGTCTTCAATGACTTTTGTTTCCAGGGGAACATACTGGCCGACCCGGGACCATTTTACGATCAATTCTGCTTTCTTTCCGTTTATTGTTTTTGAAGAAACCCTGTAAACCGTACTGGTACCTTTAAGTTTCTCCCGGTTTGCCCGGAACCATTTGTTATCGTACCAGCTTTCAGGTTTGATCTGTTCGATCAGGGGAAGACCATATCGGGTCACGTACAAGTCTCCGCCATTACTGCATTTTAAATGAAGATAGTCTATATCCAGAAATCTAAAAAATGCAATATCGGGGTAATTTTCTAAGTTATATTTACCGAATTCCAACGGCTTGGGAGGGTCTGTCAGGCTGATTTCCATAATAAAAATACTGCTCCGACAAAAATTTTAAAATGGCTTTTGAGAATAACCACGGGTGCCACATTTAGCGGCATAAAATACTGCTTTTACTGTGGGAACGGGGGAAGTCATTTTTCTTTCCCTTATGACGTTTTTATTTTTGAACATTTACCTGCTTTTGTCAAATATTTAAAGACCCTTTTATTAAGAACTCTTATATCAGTTTTCCAGTCAGGGTTAAATCCTTTTTTACATTAAAAAAGGCCGGAAAAACCATCCCGGCCCTTTTTGGTAAATATTAAATTTTCTTTTGGGATCAGCTGTTTTCCAGTCTTTTGATCCAGTTTTCAGCAATATCGGCAAACGCTTTTGCTACAACTGATTCCGGATGGTTTTCAATAAAAGATTTTCCATCATCTGAACTTATAACCAGTTCCGGATCAAGGGGAATACGTCCAAGGAAAGGTATCTTCATCTCACCCGCAATCTGCTCGCCGCCGCCTGTCTTAAAAAGCTCTATTTCCTTGCTGCAATGAGGGCAGGAAAGACCGCTCATATTCTCCACCACGCCGATAATCGGGATTTTTATCTCTCGGCAAAAAGTGATGCTTTTTCTTGAATCAAGCAGCGCTACTTCCTGCGGAGTTGTTACCACCACTGCAGCATCTACTTTTTTAAGAAGATGAGCAGTACTTAATGCCTCGTCACCGGTTCCCGGAGGAAGATCAATGATAAGATAATCGAGCTCACCCCACACAACCTCACCCAAAAACTGCTTTATGACAGAATGTTTCATGGGACCTCGCCATACAACCGCATCCTCTTTGTTGTTAAGAAAAAAGGCGATCGACATCACAAAAAGATTTTCAGAGACCTTTATCGGATAAATACCATCTTCAGCTCCTGCCGGTTTCTGGTCTTCAACCCCGAGCATTTTCGGGATATTAGGTCCATGTATATCCGCATCAAGAATACCCACCCGGAAACCCTGCTTTGCCAGAGTCGTTCCCAGATTAACAGAAACAGAAGTCTTTCCGACCCCGCCTTTTCCGCTTATTACCATAAATTTGTATTTGATCTTGTTCATCCTGTTTTCGATCATAGCGGCTTCATGCACTTCTTTTTCTGTCTGAGAACATTTCTGCGCACTGTCGCAGGATTGACAGCTGTTTCCGCTGTCACATTTTTCACTGCTCATTTTAAAACCTCCAAAGAAATACTGATTAATTTTTAAGTTGGGTTAACAAAGCTAATAAATATACCACATCTGCTTCTTTTTTTGAACTATGAAAGAAAAGGGCAAAATCCACCGCCTAAATTCACAGACGCACTATTTCCAAGCTACCGGGGATGTTTTTTAAAAACCAATACCTGACGGCAGGGTTTTCTTCACGTGTTTCCTCACTACAGCGCTGTGGGTGAGGAAACTAAACGCATCTTTCCACCTTTAGACCATGATGGGCCGTTTTTCGGAGGGGTTTTTCCCCTCAAAATCAAACATGATGCGACAGGGGCCAATCTGAGATGTCCCGGCCGCAAATTTCATCCTGTCGGTATCGGCACCAGCATTGCTATCCTTCTGCGCGATTCTATCAAAAGATTAAGGGAAGGGTGGTTTATAATAGAAAATCGGATAGCCTTCATTACCGAATGGGCCTCCTCACTTTTACCACAGCGATCGTGATGCCAGTGAATCAATCCCTCTCCAGCCCAGTCCATATTCGTAACAATCCCAAACAGCTTGTACTTCTTGCCCCTGCATCGCCATGGTTTGAAACGGAAGCCCCGGCAGCCCTAACTGTTCTGCCATTGCCTGCCGCTTTGCCAAATACCGATACTCAGGGCCTTTTTTGCTGTGACCCATTGCACTGGGAACAAAGCAGACTTCGGCCCTTTCGGCACCCGTCTTTTCCTTTTTACCGTTGACTGCTCTGTGTAGCAATCTTCTCTTTTGTTTGACGGTGTGAAAAAGCCGCTACCTCACTGTTGATAAACGCAAACCCTTTTAAATGTTCATTCGGCTCAGGTATAAATGCTTTTTTTCCAGCCTGCCTTTTGCGCCAGTTCCAGATAAAGCGGCAATCCAGCCAGTGCCGTCATTCCCGTTGTTTTTTCCTCTTCTTCGTACTTGAATGGTAATATCCCTTGTGCCATAATTGTTTCACCTCGGTGGTGATATGTTTGTTTTTCCAAACACATTATATCTCCCCTGTTTACAGGGACCAACGTGTTTTTCTTTTTTTTAGATGATGAATCAGGGCTGGATGCAGGTTTCCTGGAGGTTGGATACGGGATAACTGCATACGTTAATTTGCTGATTTGTAAATTGAAAACCGGCTAATAACTATTAGCGTGTGAATTTTGCAACGGACGACAAGCGACTAACGATTGTAATTGCCGATTGATCGGCAATTACAATGTTCTTTCAACGATCCAGATTCCGGAGATAATGGTGCCGAAGGTGCTTCCCAGGTTTGCAAGGACAACCACAAGGAGGATTCTGCTCACCGGGTTCATCCAAAAGCCCTTTATGGATACTATCGCATTCGGGAGGTCTTCAAGATCATGCACGGTTGGTTTTTTTATCCATGCCTGTACCAGCCCGGCAACCCAGCCTGCCGCAATCATTGGATTAAGGCTGGTGATGGGTGCTCCCACAAAAGCGGAAAGCACGGTAAGCGGATGTCCGAATGCAAGGGCAGTCCCTGCTGCAGACAGGATTCCGTTGACCAGTACCCAGATGTAAATAGACTGGGCAGAATGCTGAACACCGCCTTTTAAAAAACCGACCACCAGAAGAACCACTATTGTTAAAGGTATAGCCCACTTAAAGATCTGCGGAATAACAGATTTGGGGGGAATCACCATTACCGGTTCAAGCGAGATCTCTTCTTTTATATGTTCCTTAATCCCCTTTACATGTCCGGCACCCACAACCGCAACAATTTTTTTTCCGGGTGCCGTTCTGATCTTTTGGGAAAGATAAATATCACGTTCGTCAATCAGTCTCTTTTTCACTTCAGGAAAGGAGTCAGTGAAGGTTTCCATGATGTTTTCGAGCTGATCCTTTGATTTCATCTCTTCGATCACCTCTGAATCGATATTTCCGCCCACAAAAAAACTTGCCATTAATTGAGAGGTCATGACCAGCTTGTTCCAAAGATTAAGATATCCCCACACCCTTTTTAAGGTGATTTCTATATCACGGTCAGCAAGAACAAGTTTTGCGCCGGTTTTTTCTGCCTGATTCATGCCCTCGATCATCTCAGCTCCGGGCTGAACCTTAAGCTGTTTTCCAAGCCGGGTATAAAAGGAGTTCAGTATCAGCTGGGCCAGAAGGAAAAGGGCTCTTTTTTCCTTGATGACCTTGAAAATGTCCATTTTTTTCCAGTTATCTTTCTGTACCAGCGCTTTATGCCTTGCGGCACAGAGCTCGATACAGATGGAATCAGGGCTTACTGCTTCCACGGCAGTTTTAACATCCTGTACGCTTTCTGCGGAAACATGGGCCGTGCCCACCAGATAGATCTCTTTGTCACCCAGGGTAAGCCTTTCAACGCTTTCCGGCAGATCATTCTCTGTCATCTAAAACTTTCCAAAAAGTTATTAATATTATTAAAGTTATTAAGATTATCAGTTATTCATAAAAAAGACAAACCCTATTTTTTTAAGTGCTTATTTTTCCTTATAAAAGCATATAAATTAATTATAGGGGATTGACAAAACGCATATCGTTCTTATTTTCTTTGAATACAAAAAACAGATTTATGCTTAAAAAAAATGCTCTCCGCAGCCTGCTGCAGGGTATCCCGGCAATTAAATTCAATTTACAGGAGAAAAACGAAAAATGGCAAAACGAAAGTTTAAGACAGAGGTTAACCAGCTTCTGCACCTGATCATCCACTCTCTTTACTCACACAAAGAAATATTTTTAAGAGAACTGATCTCTAATTCATCTGACGCACTTGACAAGCTTAAGCACCTCACGTTAACCGATGATAAATTCAAGGACCTTGGGTTTGATCCAAGGATCGATATTTCTTTTGACTCAGAAAAAAACACTCTGACCGTCAGTGATGCCGGAATCGGAATGAGCAAAGATGATCTGGTGGAGCATATCAGCACCATTGCAAGGTCCGGTACCAAATCCTTTGTTGAAAAGCTCTCCGGTGACAGTAAAAAAGATTCCAACCTTATCGGTCAGTTCGGTGTGGGTTTTTATTCTTCTTTTATGGTTGCGGACAAAGTTGAGATCATTACCCGTAAAGCCGGAGAAGAGACGGCTTCCAAATGGGTTAGCGATGGACAGGGAGAATATGACTTGACTGATGCAGAACGACACAGTGCCGGAACCACCATTACCCTGTTCTTAAATGACAATGGAAAAGAGTATTCCCAGAAATGGAGTATTGAAAATATCATCAAGAAATATTCCAACCATATTGCTTTTCCCATCTTTCTCCACTATGAAGATACAACTTTTGAAGGAGAGGGAGATAAAAAAGAAGAGAAGAAAGAACAGAAAATTGATCAGGTCAATCAGGCCTCTGCTCTTTGGAAACGCTCAAAGCAGGACCTTAAAGAAGAGGATTATAAGGAGTTTTATAAAACTGTATCACACGACCAGGAAGATCCGCTGCTTTATGTGCATACCCAGGCAGAAGGAACCTTGGATTATACCACTCTTTTTTATGTTCCGAAAAAAGCACCCATGGACATGTACCGGGCGGATTATCAGCCGGGGGTGAAGCTTTACGTCAAACGTGTTTTTATTACCGATGATGAAAAAGAGTTAATGCCGACCTACCTTCGTTTCGTCCGGGGGATTATCGACGCAGAAGACATTCCCCTGAATGTCAGCCGGGAAATTCTTCAGCAGAACCTGGTGCTTGAAAAGATCAAAACATCATCCGTTAAAAAAGTTCTGGGTGAATTTAAAAAACTTTCAGAAGACAAAGAAAAATATGCTGAGTTTTATAAAGAGTTCGGCCGGACCTTAAAAGAAGGTTTGTATCAGGACTTTACCAACAAAGACGCCTTAAGCGAGCTGGTCATGTTTAAATCCACCAAGGCGGAAGGCTACATCGGTTTCAGTGAATATGTTGAAAGAATGAAGGCGGATCAAAAAGCTATATATTATATTACCGGTGAAAAAGAAGAAAATCTGCGCAACTCTCCGCTTTTAGAGATGTACCAGGAAAAAGATATCGAGGTATTGATCCTTGATGATGAGATCGATGAGATTGTTATACCGGCTTATGGAAAATATAAAGATCACGAATTAAAAGCTGTAAACAGAAGTGATGCCGCAGAAGACTTAAAGACTGAAGAAGATAAAAAAGAAGAAAAAGAGATCGAACCGCTGATCGAAAGGATTAAAAAGGTGCTGGGTGAAAATGTTAAAGATGTTAAGGCAAGCACACGCCTGAGCGATTCCCCCTCCTGTGTGGTGGTTGATGAAAAAGATCCTACAGTGCAGATGCAGGAAATGCTTCGCCAGATGGGTCAGGATAATATGCCGGAGATAAAACCTATTTTGGAAATAAACCCCACCCATCCGATCGTTAAAAAACTTGAAACGATAACCGACGATGCTGTTTTTGAAGACATCTCAAGACTGCTGCTTGAGCAGGCGCTGTTAATCGAAGGGGTTGAAATAAAGAACCCGGCCAGTTTTGTGAAACGTATCAACAGCATGATGGAAAAGGCGATTTAGCATAGCGCAGATCGCATGGAGCAAAGCGGTAAACCTTAAAATCATTTCCTCTCGCAAAGGACACAGAGACCCGCATGGATTAAAAACATAAACAACGTTAATTCGGAAATTTTTTAAACAAAAAGCCCTCCGGGAGGTTTTCCGGGAGGGCTTTTGTTTCTTTATCAGAAGAAAACTTTATTTATATTTATTTCTTTTTCTTCTTTGCAACAGCTTTCTTCTTCGCCGGTGCTTTTTTCTTTATAACTTTCTTCTCGGAAACAGCTTTTTTCACAACTTTTTTCTTCACAACTTTCTTTTTAGGTGCGGCTTTCTTTTTCTTTTCATCCGCTTCGGCTTTCTTCAGGGCAGCTTCGAATTTTTTGATCTTTGCCTGAATAGCCGAAAGATTCTTCTTGTTTGCCGAGATCCACTTCTTTATCTGTTTTGATGATGCCATTTTTTATCTCCTAAATAATTAGTAGTTAAAGAGTTCTTCGGAAGTTAAAATTAATACTTTAATAAAAGAAACACCCTGTTAATTATATGACGGTTATTTTCTTCTTTCGGGATTGTATAGGTGATGCAGTTTACCTGGATATTTTAAACTGAAAATGATTTTTATCGGCTTGCCGGCTGTATTTAAGGTGGTGGTATGTGTTACGGTAGGAATGCCGATTACCCGGCACCCCCCGTACAGATCCCAAGCATGCGGAACTATCGCACGGGGCTCCTACCTCAGGTCAAACACAGAAACGTTGATTTGGGTAAGGGTGTAGCACCCGTGCTGTGGGAATCCATTTCATCATCTGCCTTTGCATGCGCTCCCAGGTAAGACTTCTACCTTTCTGACTACGCCTACGTAAAGCACGTAACCACCCATGGCCGATTTGTGTTCGAAAGGTATCCATAGCTTTTCGATTTCCAGGGACTGCGTGATAGTTAAAGTACCCCTGAACCACTGAGCGTATCCATTTTCCTTGTTCCACTACCGGCTTGTGACGGTGTCGGTGGAAGAGTTGGCAAACTTCTTTAATTTTACCTCGAAGCCGTTTGCTTATGGTCTTACGAAAAAGTTTGAATTTTCCTTTCTTACGGCAGGTTGAACAGATGTGAGTGAATCCAAGAAAATCGAAGGTCTCCGGTTTCTTTTCTCCACGGCTCTTACGGTTTTCAGCGGCAAAGCGACCAAATTCAATCAGCCTCGTCTTATCATCATGCAAGGCCAAGCCAAATTTACACATTCGTGCCCGTAGTTCTGTATGGAAACGAATAGCATCTGATTGGTATTGAAATCCAACTTACCTTGCGTTGCGTGATCGCAATAAAGATTGCATCCAAAGCATTATGCTGACTTCGATTTGGCCTTGATCCATAACTAAAACCAAGAAAGTCCTCCTCGCAAATTACTTGAAGAATTTCTACCAAAGCTTGCTGAACAATCTTATCTTCCAGTGCGGCTATACCGATTGGACGTTGTCGCCCATCAGATTTTGGAATCCAGATTCGTTTACTCGCCTTAGCCCTATACCGACCGCTATGGATTTGATCATGAAGTATATTGAGACGTTTACCCAACCCCTCTCCATACTCCCGCCATGTTACACCATCAACTCCGACAGACGCATTATGGTTCTGTGCCCGGTAGCCCCATGCAATCGTTCGATGTCAATGTGATGCAACAAATTGGTAAATCGTAGATCTTTGTCCCTCTTTGCTGCGTCGAGCACCCTGTCCAGTCCGCTCGACGCTAATCCCAACCCCTGAGTGTTGGTCACGGTCATCTGGACAAGGTTCCCCTTGGCCAATATCCTTTGTCGTCCCTGATCTTTTTGCAAGATGAATATGTGGGAAATAAGCCGTTTGAGGTCTTTACTTCTAAAACAGTGCTGTCTGCAGAGGTTAAACAGCCGTCAATGTTTTTGAAAAAATTATTACCGTTAAAAGGTCGTTAGTCTTCTTCAGTTCATCCCGGTTCTTATAGTTTGCATGCTTTATCTGTTTGTGCTCAATAATTTCTTTTTCTAATTCACAAACCCGTTGCTTTAATTCTTCATAGGCCGGTTTTATATCCATAAAAAATCCAGTCTGTTTTTTATAGGCGTGCATGTTTGGTGTTATAAGCTGTGTCGAAGACAAATCAATACGACTCTCCTTGCTCTGCCCCTTTAAAAGAGGCTTAAAGGCAAGATAACAAGTAATAATCATATATAAACAGAGGTGACTCAATGATAATTAATTGGGGGAAAAACAGGGGCGAGAACCTGTCATTTCTGAAGGGATGAAAAGTAAGTTTTTAGATTTATTTTGAAAGGATACGTGCACCAGCTTTGCGGGTTTTGCTCTTTGCTCTGACCCTACCTTCGCGGCAGAAAATTTATGTCGTCAAAAAAAATACCGGGCACGTCTATATCCGGCCGTACAGAAATACCATCATAGTAAAGTTTTTCTATATCGATTCCATCCGGATGTAAAACACCGGTAACGGTTATCGGTTCTTTTTTACTTCTGGCCCTCCTTAAAAGACGAAGCGCGTCATTTGCAGCTTTTATTCTGTAATAGTGGGTATAGCAGCGAAGTGTATTTTTCTCTTTTTTCAGTATAATGTGCCATGTCCAGAACCTTCCTGTACCAAAATAATTAAAAGGAGCAGACAGTTCTATCTTTTTACCCCGGTAAAGGGAATAGCGTGCGGTTACATCTTCAAGGGTTGCCATGATCACAACGTCTGCATCAAGATATGATGCCTGATCCTTAATAAATTTATCTATATCGATACGGACCTGTTCTTTTACGGTGCATCCTGAAAAAACCAGGATGATTCCAAAGAAAAAGATTACTTTTTTAATAAAGTATTTCGTTTTTTTCTCTCATTATTGTGATATCTATCTTTATAGAAAAATAGCATCAACTCTGAAACATGTAAACCTTAAAATAGTTGTCTGTTTTATATATAATAACAGAATATATAAAGACGTTTGTTATTATGTAAATTTTTTACTTCACTTTTTTGTTAATAATAAAACATAATACAGCAGGTATGATAAATTTTATGATTACTAATTATGATGCCTAAAAAAACTCTTTTTTCACCGGATCTTTTTGATGAAAAAAAGAGATCGCTTCCCGATACGCGCCGCACCCGGGTGCTGTTGAGTTCGCTCTCCTTTGTGTTCTATGTTGTCCTATACTTGATCATAAGTGAAGCGACAGGACACGCGGTGTCAATGCTTGCTATTATTCCTGTAATTGCATCAGCCTGGCTGTACGGACTGCTGCCCGGTATCGGCACTGCAGTTATTACCCTGCCCGTAAACCAGTTGCTATCTAAAATACAGAATATTTCGCCTCACTCCGATGAAATCCTGTTAATTGGAACCGCCGGCCTGATAGTTGTCGGTATCGTTATCGGCCGCCTGCGGGAAACAAGCCAGAAGCTAAAACAGAAATAATAAAACGGAGCCGGGTTGAGGAAGAACTAAAAAAACGCCAGAGTGAACTGGACCTGATGATCCTGGAGAAAACAGAGGAGATCCAAAACACAAATGAGAAGCTGGAATATCTTATTGAGGCATCTCTTGACCCCATTATTGTATGTGACGAAAAGGGTACAAGTTGTAAGAATAAACAACGCCCTTGTTGATATGTTAGGCTATTCAACAGAAGAAGTGGTTTCCCAATCCCTGAATGATCATATGATTAGTGGGTACATATGAAACCTCTGCCGGAGAGCTCGTTAATTTAGAGCCTAAAGAGATAGAAGATACACGGGGATCCATTGTTAGACTTTTTGAAGTCGGAAAGCTCCATAATTGTAAGTTCTATTTTATCAGCCAAGCCGGTAAAGAATACCTGTAAAAACAAACACGGTTCTTATCTACAATAAAGACGAAGAAATGACCGGATCGTTTGAAATAGTACAAGATATTACAGAGCAGCGAAAAGCCGATCTTATAAAGGCTAAAGAAGAAGCAGAAGCGGTGAAGCCCTTCTTTCACTGATAAATGATATCCTTGATTTTTCCAAGATCGAAGCAGGAAAAACAAGTATCGAAGAGATCGACTTTGATGTTGAAATGCTTGCCTATGATGTCTGTGAAATATTAAAGCCGAGACTCTTATCAAAGTATGTGAAAATACTCTGCCGAATCGATGATAACCTTCCGGCAACGGTAAAAGGAGATCCCCACCGGTTCAGACAGGTTCTTATAAATCTTCTGGGCAACGCAGCCAAGTTCACTGAAAAGGGAGAGGTCGAACTTTCTCTTCATGTCGAACATGAATTTTAAGACCGGATATTGATCGTTGCAAAAATAAGAGATACAGGTATTGGTGTTCCTGAAGAGCAGCTTGAAGATATCTTTGATGTGTTCCAGCAGGTTAACGGATCCACAACAAGAAAACACGGGGGATCCGGTCTTGGCCTTTCCATAAGCAAAAAAATAGCTGTTCTTATGGGCGGAGATATCAGCGTTATGAGTAAAGAAGGAGAGGGTGCCTATTCCCACGAAAATGACCGGCAAATCCCATTGAAAGTGACCAATAATTACTTATTCAAAGTTACCCTTTTTTTCAATTTGAGATTTTGTTAACGACCATACAAAAATCGGTCATTTTGTGCAAGATTTTTCCTTTGTTTTTTTCTGATCTCCCCTCATGGATTTTCCTTTTAAGTTAAGTTTTATTGCTGTCGGAATCAAACGATCACAGATTGCATCGGCAGCTGTTGGATCATCAAAGAGCTCATGCCATTTGTTCGGTGGATACTGTGTTGTAATGATGACTGGCCCCATCTGATTGCGTTCCTCGATAATATCCAGCAGATCGCTGAGTTCATCATGGTTGATAGCCTGCATCGCAAAATCATCAAGGATCAAAACCTTTGTTTTTTGAAGTTTCTGAGTATAATTCAAATACATACCGGTACCTCTGGCTGACAAGATTTCTTCAAAGAGCCGTTTGTAGCGTATTTTTTTTACGGGCATTCCAATTTTGCAAACATACAGGCCAATGGCTTCTGCAATATAAGTTTTGCCAGTTCCGGTCGGACCGGTAATAATAATATTCTGAGCATTATCAATCCATGTACGTGAGCTAAATTGCATAATATCCTTCTTGTTAAAGCCCCGTTGTGAGTCGTAATGGATGTTTTCCAGACATGCCTGCTCGGGCTTAAAGTTCGCCCGACCGATCATGCGAGCCAACCTTCGGTTTTTTCTGGCCCCGTATTCATCTTCTACCAGAAGAGAGATAAATTCCTCGTGGCTCAGTTGCCGGTGATCACCGTTTGCAAGTCATTGCTCAAGCATTGTAGCCATGATGGTAAGTCGCATGCTGCGAAGTTGTGTAAACGTTTGTTCCATGTGCATAATAATGTTCTCCTCCTTTTATTTATGTTTATTGATTGTAATAGTGCTTACCCCGAATGTTGTTATGCAAAAGGGGCTGGCGTTGTAATTTTTCTTTCAAAGGTTTTTTGTCAAGCTCCTTTGCAAGAATGTTTTTCATGCTGTGAACGGAAAGATTTTCAAAGTGCAAAGCCCGGGCAGCAGCTTTTTCAATTCTATCTTCGGGATAGAGTTTTTTAAGGTTCAAAACACCCAGAGCTGCACGAAAACCCCGTTCTGGATGACGTTTACTGTCAATAATCTTTTCTACAAGCTCAGCTGTAGCTTTTCCAATTTTGTGGGCCTGGGCAATAAACCATGGTGCGGACCAGCCTTTAACAAACTTGTGATGTGGCGGCATATGCTCATCTGTAGTTGTATAGCGATAATTTGGAGGTTTTTTCTGGTGACGGCACACATGCTGATTATCATGATAAATCTCAATAACAGAGCCGCTCTAATAGGCATCAACCTGTTTTCGCACAAGCTCATACGGTACGCTGTAGAAATGTTTATCAAATTCAATATGATAGTTCGGCGCTACTCGAACATCGGTCTTTACCTGTGTATAAATAAATCTGACAACAGGCAGTTCTGCAGCATAGGGTTTGTCCAGATCTTCAAAACGCTGCTGTCGGGATCTTTTGTACTGCTGCATGGGTCGCTGGTTAAACTGTCCCAGGAGTTCCCAGATTGCTTCATTTAAATCACCAAGACTGTAAAATGTGCGGTCACGAAGCCGCCCGAATATAAATCGCTGCAAATGCAGCACATTGCTTTCCACCACGGGTTTGTCTTTGGGTTTTCTTACCCGTGCAGGTAGAATTACTGTATCGTAATGCTGGGCAAACAATTTATACAACGCATTAATTTTGGACTCATAAAAATTAGCTTTGGTTACACCGCTTTTAAGATTATCCGGTACAAAGGCTGAGGGCACACAGCCAAAATATTCAAGTGTGCGGACATGAGATGAAACCCAGTCCTGACCGGTCTGTGACAGACTGGCCTCACAGTAACAGCAGGAGCTGGCGCCCCAGCTTGCAACAAATAACTCCGTCTCTACCCATTTCTTCTTCTGCCTATCCCAGAAATGTGGCTTTTTGCCACTATAATCCACAAACAACTTATCTCCGCCTTTATGAATTATCTTCATGTCAACTGGAAGATTGTTTCGGTATTGGGCATAGTGTCGATAAAAACTGCTACGGCTCAGCCCGTTAGGGAGGCTCTGCCGGTATTCTTCCCATAACAACTCCAGAGTCACATGCGGGCGGCTAAACTCCTGATGAATATGCATGAAATCAGGCATCACAGAGTTGTTGTTCTTTCCGGCAGTCTCAGGATACAGGCATTGTTCAAGATCACTGTCGCTCATTCCTTCTAACAGAGGCCACCTTAATTCAGTCTCTTTAAATCGTGTAATACAATTAAATACACTTCCTTTTGATTTGCGAATGGCATTTGCTATCTGTTGGTTGCTTAGTCTGCAATCAAAGTGCAGCCGTAAAATTTCTCTGATTTGTTTCATTTTCATCCTCTTCTGGGCCATGGGAATCTCCTTTTACGTGAAAAATTAGTTTTAGGAGACTCACCATAGCTGTAATTTGCTCGTTTGCTAAATCTTAAAATGCTAATCTCAAATGGATGAAAAATTGGTCACTTTGAATGGGATTTGCCGGTCACTTTCGGTGGGATTAAGCAGAGAGGGCAGTACGTTTATGAAGAGACCACGAAAACCATTGTTGAGTCTTTTGAAAAAAACGACCCGTTTGATATCTGTGTTTTTGATATTATGATGCCGGGAATGAGCGGATATGATATGGCAAGACAGGTCCGGGAAAATACGGGAGCAACATGCCTCTTCTGGCGTTTTCTTCTTCAATTGATGACAGCGCACAAAGCTGTGAAGAAGCCGGTTTTAAGGGCTTTCTTCCAAAACCGGTAAACAGGACAAAATTGTTCAAAATGTTGGTGAGACTTATTTTTCAGGCGGGCGAACCCAAAGAAGAAAACCGGCCTGAAGCTAAAATCCTTACCCAGCATTCAATGCAGGAGGAGGCAAAACATTCTATCTCGATCCTGATGCCAGAGAACAACCTTGTTAATTAAAAACTAATTTTAAAACTTCTTACGAAGGCGGGCTATCATGTTCAGGTGGCAAATAATGGAAGAGAGGCCGTCGATCTTTTTATCAGTGACCCGGAAAAGTACGATATCATCATTATGGATATTCAAATGCCGGAACTTAACGGTCTTGATGCTACAAAGATGTTACGGGAAAAAGGGTTTACATGATATTCCCATCATTGCCGTGACCGCAAATGCCCTTATCGGCGACAGGGATAAATGTATTGCAGCTGGAATGGCTGACTATATTTCCAAGCCGATCAAAAGAGAGGTCGTTTTTCAAATGATTAAAAAATGGGTGATTGAAAAAAGCTAATACGCTATTTGTCCAGAATGCCTTTAAACCGGTCAAGAAGCGCGTCTGCTTTTTCTTTCAGGGTATCTGTTGAAACGGATACCGCACGGGTCACGCTATTGCTAAGCACCTTAAAAATTTCAAAAGACGTTTCTGCCGCAGTGAGACCGCCTTTCCCCCGGCCCATATTTCTTACAATAATTTCTGTAAGCTCTAGAGATATCCCCTTTCCTTTAAAAAATGTTGCGGCCAGACCTATTTCGCCGTTTTTTATTTCAAGCAGGTCGATTATAATCTTCTTTTGAGTATCCTTCTTGTTGCGACTTGTTTTTTTAAGGGCCCCGTCTTTTTTTAAAAAGGACTTTATGTTATTACGGATAGTCTTAATATTATTTTTTTTTCCGTCTATCTCATATGATATTTTCGGTCTGTCAATTGAAATTTTTTTTATCCGTAAAATGTCTGAAAAAATTGATTTAACATCAAGCGATACCTTTATCGTCTCAAAGGTGACCGCATTATTTTTGCTGAATCCTTCCGGATTGCCGATTATAAGACCTTTAAGTTCTCCCTTTCCTGAAAAAAGCGAGATGCTTGATTTTTCAAGCGTGACATCCGTAAGTGTTACCTGCGGCGCAAAAGTTTTTATTCCCTTTTCAACGATACTGTTGAGTGAAAAATACAGAACAAAAAGACAGATTATTATAAGAACGGCAAAGGCTGCAAGTAGTTTTATGATATTTTTCATGATCATAATCCTTTCCTTTCTTAATATGTTAAAAATCCGGTTCCGGTTTGGCTGTCCGTTCCTTAGATAATCAGTAGTAAGGGTTATTTTTCTTTTCAGGCAGCATATTCTCTTCTGTTAGATTTATATCATAATATAAGAGTTGGCGCACATGAAACAAAAAGGCTGCTTTTTTTTAAAAGCAGCCTTTTTCAGGTATGATTTTATTTTAATATGGAGATTACATGTCCGGAAGAAGCAGTTTAAATTTATCATAGGAAAAGACAGGGCCGTCCTTGCAGACATACACACCGCCCACATTACATTTTCCACATTTTCCGATACCGCATTTCATGCGGTTTTCAAGGGTGGTAAAAATCTGTTCATCACCAAATCCCAATTCGACCAGATTTTGAAGTACAAACTTGATCATAATAGGTGGTCCGCAAGTTACCGCGATGGTATTTTCCGGAGAGGGTTTAAGGTCAAGCAAATACTGCGGAACAAAACCCACATTATTGTTCCACCCATCAGCCTCGGCATCTACTGTCAGATTTATCCCCGCAGACCCGTCTTTTTTCATCTTTTCCAGCTCTTCCATAAAGACCAGATCCTGAGGTGAACGGGCACCATAAATAATATCCAGCCCTTTATAATCTTTATTGTTATGAAGCACATAATTAATGATGGGGCGAAGCGGTGCCAGTCCAATACCACCGCCGATGGTCAGTATTTTTTTGCCTTTCCAGTCATCCACCGGAAAAGGCGTACCGTAAGGCCCTCTGACGGTAATTGCGCTTCCCACGCCCAGCTCATGAAGCGCTGTTGTCACTTTTCCCATCTTCATAATACTGAACTGCAGGTAACCGGTCTGAGTCGGAGAGGAGCAGATCGAGATCATGGACTCGCCTACACCCGGAATACCCACCATGGCACACTGTCCGGGTTTCTGAGCAAACTCATTCCAGACTTTTTTATCGGCAAAATCAACCGTAAAAGTCTTTATCGCACGCTCGCCTTCTGTTTCCTGACGAAGGTCCTTAATAACAGCAGAATACGGTATATACGGATTACTCATTGACAGCTTCCCTTACCTTGTTCAAAATTTCTATTAAATCCTCATTAACCGGGCATAATTCAATACAGCGGCCACAGCCCACACAGGCAACATAACCCAGGTTCTGCGGATAAAAACTAAATTTATGCAGCATTCGATTGCGAATACGGTCACCACGGTCCTTCCGGGGATTTTCTCCAGAGGCATGAACCGTAAACTCCGGATACATGCATCCGTCCCAGACTCTTAACCGACGACCTGCCGCACTGCAGCCTTCATCCTGAATATCAAAGCAGTGACAGGTGGGACAGTTATAGGTGCATATGCCGCAGCCGATACATTTGTTTCCGATCTCTTTCCACACGTCACTATTAAAAGCACTGGGAAGAAGTTCATGAATGTTTTCCAGATTAACAGATCTGCGAATTTTATTCAGAGCCGCTTTAGCGGCTTCATCACATTTAACTTTATCCGCTTCATCTGCTTTGGTGAGAACGTCTCCTGCAGAGTCTATAATTGCTTTTCCCTGATCCGTTAGTACTTCAACAGCGTAGGCCGAGTCGCTAATGTCTGTAAAAAGCAGATCAAGTCCTTCCTGTCCAGCAGGGCTTCCGCCGACGGACGGGCAGAAACATCTGTTGGTGGGTTCGGAACAAGAGTGTCCGATTAAAACTGTTGCCTCACGCCGTTTTAAATAATAGGGGTCTTCATAGTCTCCCTTAAAAAGACTGTCAAGGATAACAAACGCCTTTGCATCGCAGGGACGAATGCCAAAAACGACTGTTTTGGGCATTTCCTGTACATCCTTGATCTCAGAACCGTTTTTTCCTGAGCAATAAGCAAAAAGGGTCTCGTTCTGCGGAAAGGCGGCTTTTTTTATGGTTGCCGTATAATCATCCAGATTTAATTCAACAGCATCCGGATTTTCAATTATTTCAAATGATGTCCGGCCGTTTTTCACAATTGGAGCCATTAACTGAACATCACTTATGCTTTTCAGAAAATCATTCAGCTTGTCTTTTGTAAGTCGTAACGTATCCATAGGCCCTTCTTATAAAATACCTTCATCAGAATCTTCGGTCTTAAACGTGCCAAAAAGCGGTTTTGCTTCCGGATCGATCCCGGCTTCATAATCAAACAGCTCTTTAACATCCTTAGCCAGTTTACGGTTCAGGTCCATCAGCGGAATAGACTGGGGACAAACACGCTCACACTCACCGCATTCAATACAGCGGCCCGCAAGGTGGAATGCTCGGGTAATATGAAATAGACTGTTGTCAACAGCCGTTACTGAACGGCGTATAAACTGCGGCCGTAAACGGTCAAGCATACAGTCGGAACAGTAGCATAAGGGACAGGCATTCCGGCAGGCATAACAGCGGATACAGCGGGAAAACTCTTCCTGCCATTTTGCTGCTTTTTCTTCTATGTTCTGGGCCTCTGCTGCGGCGACATCTTCAAAAACATCTTCTTTTGCGGGTTGTTCTTCGCCGATCAGTACATCATAGACTGTCGGCATTGCATTTTTGCAGCGCTGACATTTTGATGCGAGCAGTTCATTTTGCGGAATACTGCTGGTCTCGCCTTCACAGGATATCACAAAGTTATTTTCTTTAACCGTAACCTCAGCGGGCGACACTGCATTTGGAAAACGGGCTTCGATCTTTGATATGTCTACAACACCGGGTGATGAAACGCCGATGATCACCAGCCTGTCACGGCTAAAACCGTTTTCAGCATTTAAGACTGTAATGGCCCGGCTGTCACAGCCTTTGACCACAATTGCTATTTTTTGTTCTCCAATAGCCTCTTTTGTCAGCGGGCCGATCTGTTCCAGGGTTAGATAATTTGTCAGATTATTAACACACAGAGGGGAAATAATAAGACGATCTGTCTGGCCGGGATCAGTCAGTATGCAGGGCTGTACTCGAAATCCGTAGCTGCCCTGTTCATAGCCGATGAGACAGGCCACATCTTCACGGGCCAGAATCTCTTCTGCCGCTTCTCTTAGCTGCTTTGTTGCATCCATTCCTGTTCTCTCTTTATTTCATTGGGTCCCAGTGCCCTGACACCCTCGGTTACCTCTTTAACGACCTCAGCCCATTTTGCACCTTCTGACGCAGACACCCAGCTCATTCTAAAACGGTCCGGATGAATACCCAGGTGTTCCAGAAAACGTCTAAACAGGACCAATCGTCTCCGCGCAAGATAATTACCACTCACATAATGGCACTCGCCGGGATGACAGCCTGATACCAGCACGCCGTCAGCACCTTCCAGCAGTGCATTTACAATAAACATTGGGTTTATTCGGCTTGAGCACATGACCCTGACCGTCCGCACATTGGGCGGATACTCATATCGGCTGGTACCGGCAAGGTCTGCACCGGCATAAGTACACCAGTTACATAAAAAAGCAACAATCTTAGGTTCGAAACTCATTATCTCCCTCAATACCTTTTATTTAATAACTTTTTGAAATTGTATTAATCACGGCCATCATCTGTTCATCTGTAAAACCGGACTGCTGAATCGCACCGGAAAAACAGACCGCAGTACAGGCGCCGCAGCTTTTACACAGGACTTCATTTACGGTTGCCACGGTTTTTGGTTTGCGGCCCACCATTTGCTCTGAAAGGGAGATGGCGTCGTAAGGACAGGCTTCAACACAGTAACCGCAGGCTCTGCAGGCTTCTGGGCTTACCCTTGCCACCATGGTCTCAGTCTTCACCTTACCCCTGGCCAAAGGAATGACTGCCTTGATGGCCGCGGCACTGGCCTGTGCAACTGTATCCGGAATATCTTTGGGTGCCTGGCAACAGCCTGCCAGAAAGACCCCTTCACTTCCGGTATCCACCGGACGAAGTTTGGGGTGCGCCTCAAGAAAAAACCGGTCCGGCGAAGATGAAAGCTTCAAGATCTTGCCAAGCTGCTTTGAGCTCTTACTGGCTTCCATACCCGTTGCCAGCACGACCAAATCTGCTTCCACTTCCATGGGTTTGCCCAGCAGGGTATCTTCTGCACGGCAAATCAGCTTGTCGCCTTTTTTGTAGACTTCACTGACATTACCGCGCCGGTAAAATACGCTTTCGCCCTTGACCCGGTCATAAAATTCTTCATAGCCTTTTCCAAAGGCACGTATATCGATATAGAAGACAGTGATCTTGGCGTCGGGAAGTTTTTCCCGAACCAGATGTGCGTGTTTAGCTGTGTACATGCAGCATACACGTGAACAGTATTCGTTTCCCACACTCTTGTCACGGGAACCGACGCACTGGATAAAGACAACCTCTTTGGGTTTATTGCCATTTATTAAAAGTTCACCCTGGTTAGGGCCTGACGCTGAAACAATTCGCTCGAATTCCATTCCGGTGATTACATTATCATACCGGGTATAACCCAGTTCGGGCTTTCGTGCCGGATCAAACACATCAAACCCGGTAGATACAATAATGGTACCAATATCAAGATCGACGATCTCTTCTTTCATATCCAGATTAATCGCATTCAGTTCCTTGCACACCTGTTCACACTGACGGCAGGTCCCCTCTTTTAAATACCGGCACTCTTCTTCGGAGATCACATAGGCTGCTGGGATTGCCTGGGGAAAAGGGATATGAAGGGCCTGGAGTTTGGACAGGTTTTCATTAAAGAGGTCAAGGATCGCGATTGAGCAGTAGCTGGCGCATGTTCCGCAGGCATTACAGATGGTCTCATCAATATAGCGCGGTTTTTTCTTTACCGCGACCTTAAAATTGCCCACAAACCCCTGAACATCAATTACCTCACTGTAAGCCATCAGTTCAATATTCGGGTGGTTCTTAATATCCGACATCTTGGGAGTCAGGATACAGGCAGAACAGTCAAGCGTGGGGAAGGTCTTGTCAAGCTGCATCATGTGACCGCCGATGGACGGCTCTTTTTCCACCAGATACGTTTTGAATCCCGCATCTGCAATATCAAGAGCTGCCTGAATACCGGCGATACCGCCACCAACGACCATGGCCGTTTTGGTAACAGCAACTTCATTCTCCTGCAGGGGTTCAGTAAGTCCTGCCTTGGCAATGGCAGCAGCGACCAGACCTTTCGCCTTGGAGGTTGCCTGTTCTTTATCTTTATGTACCCATGAACACTGTTCACGAATATTAGCGATCTCAAGACAGTAGGGATTCAGGCCGGCGGATGTGAGGGTGTTGCGAAAAGTAGGCTCATGCATGCGGGGGGAACAGGCGACCACGACAATACGATTAAGCCCTTTTTCCCGGATATCTTTACGAATCAGCTCCTGACCCGGTTCCGAGCACATATACATATAATTTTCTGAGACTTCAACCTGCGGCTGTAAAGCTGCAAACTGTTTCAGATCTTCGATATCAACAGTGTGGGAAATGTTAACGCCACAGTGACAAATATAAACACCGATCTTTTTTGTACTCATATGACTCGCTACCCCTGTTTATCGATGGCTGCTTAATTCAGCCCGTTTAATCTCTTAAATGACCTGGGCCATAATTTCCATGATATCCATCACCTGGATCTTTTCTTCCAGTTCCAGGCCTTTAACCGCATCTTCTAAGGTTAACAAACAGAATGGACAGGCCACCGCAATTATTTCAGCACCCATTGCCTCGGCATCCCGTACCCGAATATTCGCCAGGCGGTCAGGTGCATCTTCTATCTCTATCCACATCCGGCCGCCGCCGCCTTCGCAGCAGAGACTGCTTTCGCGGTTGCGGTCGAATTCAATAAAATCGATTCCGGGAACAGCCTGAATAATATTTCTGGGCTCATCATATATCTCGTTTTGTTTTCCGAGGAAGCACGGATCATGATAAGTGACCTTTTTGTTAAATTCCTTTGAGAAGGCAAGCTGTCCATTTAAAAGAAGTTCTGAAAATACCTGAGTATAATGCCTAACCTCAGATTTCAGGTCAGGATATTCGTTCTTAAACGTATTAAAACAGTGCGGTGAGATGGTCATGATCTCTTTAATGTTTTCATAACCGTTAAATATTTCGGTATTGGCATCACGCAATGCATCAAAACTCCAGATATCTCCCAGCCTTTTGATCTCATTACCGCAACAGATTTCCTCGGTACCAAAAATACCAAAATCCATACCCAGCTTCTGCATGACCTTTACATTTGCCTGCGCCACTTTTTGCAGGCGGCTGTCAAAAGCAGGGGTACAGCCCACATAAAAACAGCGTTCAGATTCAGAGGCATCCTTCAGTTCCAAACCCTTGTACCATTCTGCACGTTTTTCTTTACCCAGACTCCAGGGATTGTAATTTATGGATATGCTCTTAAGGACATCACGTATGGCCGGCGGCAGGCTGCCGTCCTCTACCAGAATGCTGCGAAGGTTCATAACCACATCGCGCGGCTCGATTTCTTTGGGACAGCGCAGTGAACAGGTGTTACAGCTTGTGCATTGCCAGAGATAATGTTTTTCATTGGCAAGTTCTTCACTGTCGGCATTTAATACATCATTTACCAACTTGCGGATGTTAAACGGTTCTTCATCCGTGGTCACATAGTTTATTGGACAGCCTGCGGTACACTTGCCGCATTGAATGCAGCCGAACAGTCCTAACCGTTCAAGATATACACAGCGCTCGTATGCTTCTTCCACAAACAACTCCCTTAGAAATCATAAAAAGTTATTGTTTCCCGGGGTAAAAGATACCGGTTCCGGCAGTTAAAAACGAAACTAAGTTTCTTCTTCCTCTTTTTTAGGGGCGCGTTTTTTTCTGGTAACGCGTGAAATACCCAGATCATCAATCAGCTGCAAAGCACCATGGGCACAGATGGCCACACACTGCGGGTCCGGCGGATCTCCGCAGAAATCGCATTTTAAAGCGATGTTTGTTCCGGGTTCAAAGAACCATGGCCGGCCCGGACAGGACGCCCGGCAAATCGTGCACTCATCATATTCAATACCGTTAATATTAATAACGTTCTTTGAGGTGCATTCTGCGTTGGTAAACGGGCCTGAGATAACAGGATGAAACAAAGCATTTTCTTCGTCGATAAAAATGCGGATTCTCGACTTAGCCGGATTCGTCTCGCCCTCATAGTGATTGGCAGAACAGGCGGTTTCACACTGTCTGCACCCTGTACATTTCGTATAGTCAACCAGTATTTTTTTCATATTGCCCTCTTGCTCTGGATTTGATTAACACCAGGTTCTATTCATTTGTAGCTTGATCATCCTCCGGCAATTGGCGGGAAGATTGCCACTACATCATTATTTTTTAATTGCAACGCATTAACCGCACTGCCCTGTTTGTGTGAAATACCGTTAATCACGATTATTTTATCTTCAGTCACCGACATCCCGATAATTTTCAGTAAACTCTCAAAGGTGGTGCCCTTCTCCAAAGTCATGGGTGTTTTTCCGTCGACAGCACCTTCCGGCAGGAAATCTTTAAAGCGCATGAACAATTTGAGTTCTATCTGCATGAAGATAACCTCAGGATTTAAAAACTTGTTTGTCGAGCTTAAGCGCTAAAAGCTTTTCAGCTGTCGGAATACCCTCTTTGTCCCAGCCGCGCAGCTCATAATATTCCGGCAGCATATCTTCCAGCCGGCAAACCTGCCCTTTCGGGCCGCCTTCGGTCAGCGGAACTTCCAGCAGACGCTTTGGCAACGTATCATCATCTTTGGTAAAACCAACCTTCATGTTAAACAGTTTTTCAAGATTCCAAACACGTTCACCCGTATCCTTAACTTCTTTAACCGTATAGTCAAAACCGGTTGCGCCCCGCAACAGTGCACGCATGTCTTCAAACCCGAAACCCGGGGTCAGCGTCACAAAAAGACAGAGACCGGCTGAATCGACCAGTGCGGTTAAATCCTGAAATACCTTTACAGTAGCGGCCTTGCCTTCAGTGACCAGCGGGTCCAGTTTTTCATGGACACCCAGAATTTCGTTGGCAATGGTATATCCGCGTACATGACAGGCACCGCGGTTTGAAGTGGCATAGGTCAGCCCCATTCCCTGTACGCCGCGCGGATCATAGGCCGGGATTTCCTGTTTCTTAACTCCCATAAACGCTTCCGGAAAACCGTATTTTACAGCCAGGTCGTATGAACCGTCAGTGGCATCGTCACCCAGACCTTCCCGCGTGCCCATCTGTGTGATGAGTTTTACCATAGCTTCACCATTACCAAAAGAAAGATCCATGCCGGCTTTTTCTTTTGAAATATAGCCTTTTTCATAAAGTTCCATGGCCGTAGCAACCGTACAGGCTGCTGAAATCGTATCTATCCCGTATTCATTACACAGATAATTTGCCTTGGTAATCGGAGCGAGATCATCAATACCGCAGTCCGCACCCATAAGCCCGACGGTCTCATATTCAGGGCCTTCTCCGTGTCCGGCATACTTGGGGTCTTCAATACAGGTCATACGGGCACAGGCAATTGAGCAGGCAAAACAGCCTTTGTTTCGGCTCATAATGTTTTCGGCAATACTTTCCCCGCTTATTTTGCCGGCATTCGCAAAGGTGCCTTTCTGGAAATTGTTCGTCGGCAGAATACCGCATTCATTAACAATATTCACAAGAATTGCTGTACCATAAGTGGGCAGGCCCTCGGAGGTAACCGGACCTGTGCTTAACTTGTGCATGGCAGCTCTGATAGCGATCTTAAATTCTTCAAAATTGGCTGCCTGTATCCCTTCGCTTCCCTTAACAACGACGGCCTTAAGATTTTTGGAGCCCATCACCGCACCTACCCCTGATCGGCCGGCTGCACGGTGTTTATCATTCATAATACAGGCAAGCTTTGAGAGTTTTTCTCCTGCCGGTCCAATACAGGCGATACGGGTTTCTTGTGCAAGCCAGGCATCCTCAATGCTGTCACGGATAATATCCTCAGTTATATTGGTGGTTTTACCCCATAAATGCTCTGCAGGTCTGAGCTCAACATTACCCTCATGAATCCATAACATAACAGGCTTATCAGACTTGCCTTCAAATATAATTGCGTTGTAACCGGTAAATCTTAATTCGGCCGGAAAGTAGCCCCCTGAATTTGAACTTGCAATGGTATCTGTTAACGGAGATTTGGTAACGACCATGTAGCGGGCGCTGGCCGGTGCACCGGTTCCTGTCAATGGACCGGTCATAAAAATAAGCTTATTTTCAGGACTCAGAGCATCAACATTAGGACTGACTTCATCACAGAACATTTTTGTACCCAGTCCTCTGCCTCCGATATAGTCACGAGCCGCTTGTGGATCAATATCCTCAACTGTCCATGTACCCTGGGTCAAGTTAACCCTTAAAAGCTTTCCCGGCCAACTATTCATGCTATGTAACCTCCATAATTTGAGATAAGAGTGTACGTGCGACTCTATTAATTTAAGACATTCAATCTTTACTGGTTGTACACCATATAAGTCAAATTAATTGTCCACACTAAAAAACCTGAAAAAGCCGCACTAACCTATTCAGGTCTATTTTGTTTTACATCGGTCCGGATAAATTTTCAGCCGTTTCAGTTCCCTATGTTCCGAGGCTAAGATAATCTTTGGTTTGCCTTGGATTTCAGGGAAATAATTTCAAATAGCGCAAAGTTTCCCTTTTTAACATAGAACTTAAGTCATAGATTTATAATATAGCAGGCTTGTGTCTGTCAAGAAAAATTTAAAAAGGGGTAAAACCGTAAAATAAAATTTCTTTTTATCTCTTGCTCTGCTTCAGTAAAATAATTATAATTTAACAAAATTTTTGCTTTCCGTTTTAAAAGCCGGTCATCCCGGCAATATATATTGATAGCTGAATTGTGCCGATGCATTCTGTCTATACAGCAGGGTTTTATTTGCACCTTCAGGTAAGGAATTACAATGAAAATTGGTGTTTTTTCAGACACACATCTAAGCTCAGCAAAAGGGCTTCCCAAAAAGGCTCTGGAAATATTGTCGGAAGTTGACGCGGTTATCCATGCCGGAGATTATCAGGATATTTCAGTTGTTGAAGCCTTTATTGAATTAAAGGATTTTTATGGTGTTTGCGGAAACACGGACTCCGGACAGGTCAGGGCTCTGCTTCCTGAAAAACGGGTGGTTGAGTTAAACGCTTTTAAAATAGGAATAACCCACGGCTGGGGGGCTCCAGCCGGTATAGAATCAAGGGTAAGATTCTTTTTTTCAGAAGATGATCTTGACGTGATCGTCTTCGGCCATTCTCATACACCCTGTAACAAGATAATAGACAACATTCTTTTCTTTAATCCCGGAAGTCCTACAGATAAGCGTCATGCAGCGCACTTTACCATGGGTATCCTGACTCTGGACAGGACTATCTCCGGTGAGATTATATGTCTCGACTAATCCCCAAGAATCCGTTTTTTACTTAACTAGCTGATATTACATAATAAGTATTAAAAGATTAAAGGTTTGACAAGGTTTTTCAGATGTGTTATGAGTAGCATATCTACTCATAAAGGGTGCTAAAGTGGAAGATCTATTCAGTGGACTTATCTCATCAAAAACCAGAATAAAGCTTTTGGTAAGATTCTTTTTTAATCCTAAAACCACCTCATATTTGCGGGAACTTGCAAAAGAATTTAATCTTTCGACCAACTCTGTACGGGAAGAGCTTAATCAGCTCACCCGGACCGGTTTTTTAAATTCCGAAAAAAACGGCAGGCAGGTACATTACTCCGCAAACCAAAAACACCCGCTATTCCCGGAACTTAAGTCCATGGTGGGAAAGATAATGGGGGTTGATCAGGTCATAGACGGAATCGTGAACAGGCTTGGGAAACTTGAAAGGGCCTATCTTATTGATGACTATGCCAGTGGAAAAGATACCGGTATAGTGGATCTTGTTCTGGTGGGAGATGTTGACCAGTACCACCTTAATGACCTGAGCAGAAAAACTGAACGCTACATTAAGAGAAAAATCCGCTCCCTTGTTCTTAACCAGGAGGAATTTAATAAATTTGAACAAGAACTTAAAAAACGCCCCAGTCTTCTGATCTGGGAAGCAAAAGAAGAAGGTTAATATGCTGACAGCTTTAAAAAAACTCAGCTCTCTTTTCTGCCGAAAAAACAAAATAGGGTTTTTTATTCTGACATGCTTAATGTTTGTAGGAGCGCTACTTGAAACTATCGGAGTTGGTGCAATTCCCGCATTTGTCTCAGTAATCGCATTCCCTGACCAGATACTTAACTACCCGCTTTTAAAACCATTACTGAAATATTTTGATTTAACAACCTCAAAACAGCTGTTTATCTACACAGGAATTGCCCTGCTTATTATTTTTGTAATCAAAAATATTTACATAAGTTTTGTTTATTATCTTCAGGCACGTTTTACAAAAAACCGCCAGGTTGACCTAAGCCACCGGCTGTTTGCTGTCTATATTAATGCGCCATATTCTTTTCACCTGAAACATGACGGTTCAGAACTGCTCAGGAATCTAAACATTGAAACTCAAAAAGCAATCACCGGCATTCTGGTTCCTCTACAGACAATAATCATGCAGGGACTGGTATTAATGAGTATTTTTATATTACTTATTGTCACAGAACCTGGCATTACGATTTTTGCGGGAATAATACTTGGCTTAGCCAGCGGCCTTTTTCTCAAGGCATTAAACGCTAATATTAGAAAAAAGGGGCGCGAGGCCCAGAAAGAACGTCAGGTTTCCATACAGACGATTAATCAGGGATTTGGCGGAATTAAAGAAGTTCTTGTTGCAGGAAACAGCAGCTATTTTACAAACAGGTTTTTAAAAAGTATCAGGCGCATGACATCTGCGGATGCTTTCTGGCAGGTTTCTGAAAAACTATCACAGCCCTTTCTTGAGTGTATACTTGTTTTCGGCATTCTAGCTGTGGCATTTGCACTGCTTTCCATGGGAAGGGCCATAGAATCAATTGCACCGACCCTTGCACTTTTCGGCGCTGCGCTTATCCGTTTAAAAAGCTGCATGAACATGATCGTTGCATCACTCACGAGCCTTCGTTATAATTCTGTTTCCATTAATCCTATCTGGAATGACATTAATAAATTAGCAGAACCTGCTCCAGCCCCCAACATTTCAGCAATAACTAAAAAACAAAAAAACAATATTAAAATCGATTCAGTTCAATACAGTTACCCTGACTCTGACAAGCCCGCAATAAAGGACATAAGCTTATCCATACCAAAATCCGGGTCAATTGCCCTGGTGGGACCCACCGGTTCCGGGAAAACCACACTGGTTGACATTCTGCTTGGACTTTTAAAGCCTGCAGAAGGAACAATTCTGGTAGACGGAATTGATATTTATGACAACCTTACAGATTGGCACCGGAGAATCGGTTATATTCCTCAAAACATCTATCTCTTAAACGATTCAATAAAAAACAATATTGCTTTCGGACTGGAAGACTCAAGAATCGACAAAGAAATGATTGATACTGCTATTCGTACTGCACAGCTTGACAAATTTATTTCCAGCCTTTCGAAAGGGATTGAAACAATTGTTGGAGAAAGGGGTATCAGACTTTCTGGAGGTCAGAGACAAAGAATAGGTATTGCGCGGGCGCTTTATAACAACCCTGAAGTTCTTGTAATGGATGAAGCAACCTCGTCTCTGGATAATACCACGGAAGATTCACTGATCAAGGCTCTCGAAAAACTTAAAAAGGATCGCACCATAGTAATGATTGCACATCGTCTCACCACTGTACAGAACTGTGACAAACTATACTTTTTAAAAGATGGCAATATCATCGCATCCGGAAACTATGATGAGCTTTATTCCAACTGTAATGAGTTCAGAAAAATGGCAAAATAATTCTGTTTATTATAAACTATGCGGACAGGCTGAAAACTATCTCTGTACTGATCAAAAAAGAAAAATATTCGGGAACAATTTAGGCAATGATTTCAATTATCTGCGTGTATAATGATGACAAGGTTTTTAAGCGGTGTCTGCTAGCTAGCCTGAAACGTCAAACCGCAGATTATGAACTTATTGCCCTTGATAACAGTCAAAATAAATTTGCCTCAGCTGCGCAGGCTTTGAATGTCGGCGCTGCTCAAACAACAGGAAACAGCAAATATCTTATGTTTGTTCATCAAGATATTGATCTGCGCGATTCCGAGTGGCTGACAAAAGCAGAAAAAATTCTTGGCGCTATACCGTCTTTGGGAATAGCCGGGGTGGCCGGTTCTCCAAAACAGAAAGGGATTATGTTAACCAATATTACTAATGGTCCAAATGAGGACATCTTAGGCAAAGACACCCTTCAAATTCCTATGCCGGTTCATACTTTGGATGAATGTCTTATCATCATATCCCGATCTGTTTTTGACAAAATTAAGTTTGACGAGAGGGTTTGTCACGGTTGGCATGCTTATGCGGTGGATTATTGCCTCGAAATGCATCAGCTCTCCTTAGGCGTGTTTGTACTTCCGCTTAAGCTGCATCACGAATCACTGGGGTCACGAAACAGATCCTATTATAAAGCTCTTAATAAGGTGATTTTAAAACATCGCAACGTTTATGAAATAATTTATACAACTTGTGGACACTGGCACACACGTATGCCTTTGAGTTTCCAGGTTCTATGGCGTTTTTTACTTGCATGGAAAGACTTATTGCTTGAAAAACTAATAGCACGGGGACTTGCTCCGGAATGGATGCTGCTGCGGATACAACGCAAGCGCCAATACCGGCGAATAAAGTCGGCAAAGCGAATAAACATAAAAGATGTTCTGCATCCTGAGCCCCGGGTGGCTATTATTGTCCTTAACTGGAATGGGTTTAATGATACGGTTGAATGTTTAGAATCAGTAAATAAACTGTCATATCATAATTTCAAGACTATCCTGATTGATAATGGTTCGAACAACAATGAAGCACTGCGGCTCAAAAAGATTTTTCCGGGAGTTCATTTAATCTCTAACCCGACAAACCGGGGTTTTGCCGGCGGCAACAACGACGGCATAAATTGGGCCCTGCATAACGGTTTTGAATATATCGTAAATCTTAACAATGACTGTATGGTGGAGCATGACTGGCTGTCAAAGCTGGTGAGTGGAGTTCAGACTACGGAAGCGGACTTTGGATCTTCCCGAATAATGTATTATCCGGAAACAAAACTGATCTGTTCTGATGGTGATGCATTAATGCCTGACGGCTCCGGGATTGTTGTAAATCCTTTTATGCCGTATGATGGCGACAACACATTAAAACCCATTTTCAGCGCATGCGGCGCCGGATCAATTTATTCCGTAAAATGCCTCTCACGCATCAAAATAAAGGAAAATCAGTTTTTTGATGAACTGTATTTTGCTTATTATGAAGATGTTGACCTGGGCATACGGCTCAATGCCCTCTCCTTCAAAGGAATTTCTGTTCCCGAAGCTGTAATATATCATAAAGGAACTCAAAGTGCGGGCTTTCGTTCGGCTTTTCATATCTTTCATCTTGAAAAAAACCGTATCCTTAACGAGATTCTTAACTATCCCCTCTGGCTCATACTGTTGGGAGAGTCATATCACCTGTTAAAAAAAGTATTGCGCATATACAGAAACTTGGGGAAAAACCAAAAGGGAAATAAGGATGTTCGGCCAGCTTCGAAAACAGACCGGGTTCAGTTGATTAAAGTACGCATTAAATCACGTTTATGGATACTCCGGAACGCAGCTGAAATTATCAGAGATCGGCATGAAAGAAAAACAAAGCAGATGATTAATTATGAAGTATACAGGCATTTCCACTGGTAAAGCCTCATTCAACAAAAAATCAAAGTGTTAGAGAATGAAGAATCACGAAATATTATGCGTAGTTACCGGCATGGAACACTCCGGGACAACCTATCTATCAAAAATACTGGCCTCAAATCCTGATATTATGTGCGGATTTGAGTGCGGTATTTTGCTTGACGATATCAGCCGGTTTCCCAGTGTCGAGCCTTGGTACGAGTGGATGCAGATAAGCGCTGATAAAGGGCACTGGGGAGTACGAACGGAGAACATGACCCGTATATGTTCGGCTAAAGACTACTACGATGCGTATCATCTGATCAAAAAGTACTCCGGTGATATTGGCAGTATAATGGTCAAGGAGTGTTTCCGCAAAGCCAAATATATCATCGACAAAACGCCACGATATGTCTACTGTCTGGACCTGATAACTAAAAAAATTGATGTGCCGTTTATTGTCATTCAAAAAGATATCTGCGATCAGTATAAGTCCTACAAAAAACGCGGTAACCCGTACGAGCATGGTTCGATGTCCGAACTATATACGTTTATTTATGAATACCTTCGGTGCTCAAACAGCTTAAAAAGAGCCTGTCAGCAATATCCAGACAGAATCCTGACTGTCGATTACAATGAGCTGTTGCAAAACAAAAACACTGTTTTGCAACAGATATATCAGTTTCTGAATGTCCCCTTTTACTACCAATCAAATGTGGATAATTTTTTTAAAAGAACCGGTTTGAAGGAAAAGACTTTTACCAATGAATTCATCCCCAGGCTGAATAGTTTTGATCATAAAACACCAAAAATAGAATTAAGCCGGAAGGAAATCAACATCCTACGCAATCTCGAACACAGTATTGCGAACCCGGCATTATTGCGGTCTTGGATAACCGGTTTTTTCTTACGCTGCCGTCCCGGGCCACTCTACAGGTTCCTTTTCAGCATCTACCGTTATATAACAGACTGACATGCCGGTAATAAAACATTTCACCCTGTCTTTATGTCTTCTTAAGATAATGATATGTTTGTTAGAACGATGGAAAAATCAAAAGGAAATTATTGTTTAAGCTTTTATACAAAAGGCACTTCACGCCGGGCCTGCAGATACCCCTTAAGGGCATTTAAATTTTTATAACGGAGAGTCCTTATAATCGCGCGCATCCCAAGGAAAATGGTTTTAAATCCCTGTGCAGACAAACAGGCAGCAGAATTTAAAAAAAGCTTACGAACAAGTAAAAAATGACTGCGGTTTACATGATGCTCGTAAAAGAAAGAATTGTGAACAGCTGAAGACCCTGTCTTATGATAGATCTTTGCTTCTGCAACAATTCCTGTTTTAAATCCATTTTGGACAGCCCGGAAACAAAATTCCATATCTTCTCCGTACATAAAAAAATCTTCATCAAAAAGGCCCAGAGTCTCAAAAACCCTGGTGCGGATTAAGAGACAACAGCCGGGGATATAGAAAAAATTACCCGGAAGCAGAGAAAGAGGCTTGTTTGTGAGCAGACCGGTCCAGATATTATAGTAACTCCCCCTGGACCAGAGCTTCTCCTGATCAGGATGGTTATAAATAACAGGTGATGCCAGATCCAGTGAAGAAGACTCGGCTCCTTCAATAAGAGCACCTATCATACCGGAAGGAGGGAGAGTATCGTTATTCATAATTAAAAATGCATCAAATCCCTGGGACATCATTTGCTTGACTACATAATTTACACCTCCGGCAAATCCAAGATTTTTTTTACTTGAGATCACCTCAACAATTGATGTTTCTATAAAAGCACTGGTTAGTATATGTTTCTCATCTTCTGAGCCTGAATTCTCAAGCACAACTATTTTTGCAGGCAGCTGATCCGTGAGTCTGTTTATGCAGGCTATGGTTTCCTCATGTCCAAAATAATTTAATATTATTGCGCAAAGTTTCACAACTTTCAGCCCCGTATTCTTAGAACATTTTTCCCCGTAAAAACAACGTGTACTTACCCTGTTTTATTTTTTTACACCAATAAGATGATTTGCAAAACCAAAAATGTCCCACAGCACCGAACCTCCAATATATCCCTGGGAAACCAGAGAAATAAGAGCATACAAAGGAAGAAGCAGTATCCTTTTTAACGACCTTCTCGTCCCTGACCTGATAATGTCAAAACCGTTATCAGAGAGAAGTGTTAATATGTCTTCCATCTGATAGATCTTAACATGGGATGGATCATCATAAAAGTTTAAGGTGCCCTTCATGCTGGGAAAGTTAACACTATTGGGTGAAGGGAACTCAATATATACAACACCGCCTTTAACAAGTTTTTGCAGAAGGCCTACAATGATCTCTCTGCCGTTTTCAAGATGTTCAATCACGTGAGATAAAAGTATACAGTCAAAAAATCTGTCCGGCACCTGAGAAAGGCTGTTAGCAGTTGACAAGTCAACCTCGAAAAACTGTTCCATGGAAATAACGTCATCACTGCCAAAATCATGCAGCCGTGTTTTATCCAAACCATAATAACGGCATTTTGGATAATGCCGTTTTGTGCGGGAAGGAGAATGGTTACCGCATCCCACATCCAGAATTTTAACATGCGGCAGGCTTAGCCATTTGTTCAGATATTCAAAGCGTGCCGGTTTTTCAAAAAATCGCAATACCATTGGACTATTTCTTAATATTAAAATGGTTTATAACTTCATCCAGGACAGTATCAGTTTCTATCCTGTTTATGCACTTTGCCCGGAAAAAAGGAACAGGACACTTGTAGCAGTTACAGGCAAAAGCGCATGAATCAGAAGTAAGGTTCCTGACCCAGGGATAGTGCGGCCGCCAGTAAACACCGGATGAACCTGTAATACAAACGGTTTTTTTCTTCAGGAAGGTTGACAAATGCAGAATGCCTGAATTATGACAAATAACACCGCGGCTTCCCGAAATAAGCTCGGCAGTATTTTGGAGAGGTTGATCAAGACACAAACTGACCCGGCTTTTTAAATTTTCCGGAAGCGAAGAAATAAGATTATTAAGACGTGCTTTTTCATCTTTCACTCCAAGCAAACATAATGAACAATCAGTTTCGTTTAACAGCTTTACAATCAGCTTTTGCCACCTTTCAATCGGCCACAGGGTTGTTTTCCATTTCTTTTTTGCACCGGGATGAAGAACCAGAAAAGGAGATCCTTTTGGAAAAGAGTTGTTTTGATTTTTTGTTTGCCAGGGTAAAAGGGCAGAGAGATTTTTATCTTCTATTTTTGGTGATAAGCCTAATGCCTTAATGTCTGCAAAAATCTGATCAAGAATATATGGCTGACTATTTTTATGGATACTGGACCATAGTTTTTTCGGGGAAAGCAGATGTCCCAGCAGGCGGGTCTTAAGTGTAGGGTAAGGGCCAAGATAGATCAGGTCAAAGACATTACGCCAATTCTTAACAATGGGCAGCAGTTGACTGTACTGGCGGGGAAGAGAAATGACCCTGGTTGGAGAACAAAACTCTTCAAAAAGTTCGGGAGCATGAGTTGCGCTTGTCAACAGATAAGACCGTACTGAGGGATCAGCCTGTAAAGCCAGTAATAACGGCCTGACAACCAACAGGTCTCCAAGCCCGCCGCCCCATAGTATGCCGACCTTTTTGTTCATATACGAGATTACTCCATATGTACTGTTACCTGGATAACAGTGAGATTATCAGAAACAGGTCTGTTTAATTCATAATAAAAAGATATTATCAGCAACTCTTTTTTGCAAGTTATTCTTTCAAAAACAGCTTTGTACTACCACAAAGAAAATATGTAATAAAATTTTGCAAATTTAGACAAATGGTTTTATACTCCGGATAATACAGAAAGTCTGCCTGCAGATCAAAGATGCCTAATTCTTAAAAATCAATCGTATGCTAAGAGGTTTTATAATAACATGCTTAAGACCTTTATCAGCTCAAACAATATATACAATCTCTTTAAGGCTTTTCTCCCTGAAAATGCTTCAAACATTATAACAGCAGAACACTATCCTAAAAAACTGCTTTCAGGCAAAACAACTCCCGCAGCCATCCTTGACCTTGGTTGCGGAGCAGGAAATTCAATTGATTTTTTTAAAAATATAAATCCATGCATCAACTGGTTTGGAACAGATATCGAGGATTCTCCTGAAGGAAAGATGCGGACCAGAAATGACGGTGATTTCAGGACATATGACGGCATTAACCTGCCATACGAGGACAACTTCTTTGATCTGATCTATTCACATCAGGTCCTTGAACATGTTCGGCATCCTGACGACCTTCTTAAAGATGTGTTTCGTGTTTTAAAACCAGGGGGGTATTTTACTGGTTCGGTATCTTACCTTGAACCTTACCACTCATTCAGCATTTATAATTTTACACCATACGGTCTGATCATATCATTAAGTGATGCCGGTTTTCAGCTCGAAGAAATGCGGCCGGGAATTGACGGTCCAACACTCATTCTAAGGCAGATGATCAATGCTCCGCAAAAACTAGGGTCTTTTTTTACCAGATTGTCTTTATTTAATTTGCTTGTGAATTATTGCGGTTTTATTTTCCGGCTAAGTCCTAAGGAAAAGACTTTTCTTAAACTGCAGTTTGCCGGACAGATCTGTTTTCTTGCAGGAAAATCTGTTTAAAAATAATAGTAGAGATATTTAAACATTTTAAGAAGAGCAGTGTTTCGCCTTGAATTCAAAGTCCGGTAGAAAACTCAAGTCATTTCAGATATTACTGTCTTTATTCTATTTATCATCTTTTCTTTTTGTTGAAAAAACAATCATAAGAACACGTACTGATGTAAAAAAGAAGAGGGCAAGACCTAGGTAATGGCGCCAGCCCGATTGATACTGGTCCCATGCAGACAGCCCGGCCAGGGCCAGAAAAACATATGCTGTGATTCGTAGGAAACTTCGTTTATTCATGATTAATCCACAATTTTAAGTCTCCCGTTTTGCGTATTTTATTTATCAGGAGCACTGGTTCAAACATCAGTTGTATCTTGTACAGTTCCAAACCTAGTCCCGGTAATCTTCAAGACTTTTTTCAAAAAACTTTTTATTGTCTGTTTTCTGAGTCATTTAATTTTGCCTTTCGATTTCTGGGTTTGGTGTGGTTTTAGATTAAAGGGTTCGTAAATAAAATCTGTGCGTAGATAACGCATAGAACATAGAGCATGGCGCATAGAATACAACATCAGAGACTAGGTTCTAAAGATGTCATTCCGCCTTTAATGCGGGAACTGCGTTTAAGTTATACCCGATTTTATAAATTAACAAATTGTCAATTTTTCCAAAGATCTGCGAACGCTGTGAGAGAATAATGTTTTTCACTTGAACCCTTGACCCATGGAATCTTCGACCCCCTGAACCCTTATGGTTTTAGAAACAAAGATGCCCCGGATTAAAAATATTATTCGGATCAAGCTCCTTTTTAAGTTCTTTAAGTTTATTCGTATATTCTCCTGTACGGCTGTACATCATTTCTGCCCAAGCGCCATACGGTCTGTCAAAAAATGCGCCTGCCTCGATAAGCTGTTCGCTTGCTTCAAGCCACAGTCTTTTAATACGGTCTTTCTCGTCAGGATTATCAGGGTTACAGTGAAGATCAAATTCACAGTGAACGGCTCTGCAGCGTTCAACGGGTAAAATATAACTGCCGATATCTTCCACAGGGTAATCGTATTTTTTTGCGGTTTCAGTGATTATTTTCTGAAATTCAGGCACACGCTTAAGCGGTGCTTTAAATGAGAGGTCATGAACTGCACCGCGAAAACAGAACTTTTTAAGAATGTTCCAGGGTCTTAACATCTCCTTTAACAGAAAGTCCTCTTTATCTGTCACCTTGTAGGGGATAAGGCTCATTTTTGAAGATATCTTCTGAAGCACGTCTTTCTGATAGGCGATTTTTTCAGCGCCGAGTTCCAGCGCTCCATTTAAACATATGATCAGGGTCCAAAGCGGCACCCTGTCGCGGAGAGATTCAAACTCATTTGAGGATGTTTGCTGGGCAGGAAATACATCTGGTACTTGCCAGTTCAGGCTGAAAAGTGATGCCATGTTAAAATGGTTTAATAGAAAACATTCGAGACCGATCTCACTGTGCTGGATTGTCTTTAGCGGTTCAATCACATCTTTAAAAGATTCAAACTGAAGCGCATATACCTTTCTGTCTGCCGGAAGGTATTCTACCTTGAAGCAGGCTTTGGTAATAATTCCCATGGTGCCCTGGGCAGCACTCCAGAACCGGTACAGCATTGACCGTACAGGCCCCATGGGAGAGCCGGGTTTTCCACCCGCTGACCATAGCCCTGTTTTAAAAAGTTCACCATCCGGGAGAACAATTTCCGTATCCATTAAAAGATCGTTTCCATATTCAAAGCTGGCGGAAGCCAGAGGCTGATCACGTTCAACCCAGCTGGTAAGGGCTGAACGGTCAGGATGGGCGCCAAAAGGGATCATGGCACGAAGCCCTTTTTTTTCAAGTTCGTCCTGAAGCTGGGAAAATGTCACCCCGGGTTCGATAACCACCAACCAGTTGTCTTTATCAATATCAATGATCCGGTTCATCTTTGAAAGATTAAGGATAATTCCGCCCTTTTTTGGAATAGCTGCACCGTGGAGGTTAAGACCTGAGCTGAACGGAACAACAGGAACACCCTTCTGATTGGCAAGCTTAACCACCTTCTGTACCTGCTCAACGTTTTGTGCAAACACAAGCAGATCCGGCATCTGCGGATCTTCAAAGCTCTGATCAGAAGAATATTTTTTCAGGGTTTCTTCATCATCAAAGACATTTTTTTCCCCAAAAATCCCGATAAGGTCTTCTTTCATAGACATGATGTTGTCCCACTGATATTTTTTACTTTTTAAGTATTATTTCAGGCAATCTTACTATCTATATTTTAATTTTTCAATCAAAACATGAACAATTTATGAAAGGAGTCCATTACGTGGATAGTTTGTTTTTTTGGAGTGTTTAGCGCTCAGGAACAAGACCGACATACCTTCCCATCCAGTATGCCAAAAGATAATCTCCCCCGGAAAAGGTCACAGAATCTTCATCTGGATCTTCTTTCCAGTCAACAAAGCTGGAATAACACGTGCTTTTCCAGTAATAGGTGCTGATATGACGATTGGCAAGGGGCTGGACAAAAGCCGGGGTTTCTTTTCTCTCTTCCCGGCCGACCTTTTTGTCATCCGGAAAATCGCGGAGGTCTTCAATGATCGCAGGCAGGAAAATATCTTTATCTTCCGGCCTGACCTGATCAATAAACATAAAGGTGTAGATCGGATGCCTTTCATACTGGAAAAAACTCCACACACTGTCTGCAGCAGTTGCAAGCCTTTCCGCATAGGGCGTCTCTTTTTCCATGAGCATCAGCGAATAGTTCTGACTGGCATAATGGAGAGTATCAGACGTTGAGACTTTCTCAAGGGTCCACCTGCCGATACCCAGCATAGTGTCTCCCAGAAGCCGGTTATACTCTTTTGCAACATTTGTCCACACGTCAGCATTTTCTTCATAGGCTTGGGCACAGATCTCATCATAATAACCGGCAGCCTTTAGATAGTTTAACATGGCAACCGCAAAATAACTGTTAAACAACTGCGGGTCAAGAAAACCGTAGTCTGTCATTTTTCCGTCAAAATCAATGATCATGTAATCATTGTCAAGAACATAGCGGACGGTTGTTGTAAGGGTCTCAATAGCTTTTTCTTCAATATTCTCCGAAAGGGAAATATCTCCCTGACGCTGCAGATACAATAATATTGAAAGACCAAACACTGTGCCTGAATAATGCCCGGCTGCAACCCCGTTTTTAAACCACTCGCCGGTTTCACCCCGGCTCCAGTATTTTGTCGGATTTTCTGTCTGCGTATCCATATAATCCAGCCGCACTCCCTGATATCCGGGGAGAAGAGACCGGCATAAAAGTCCGTCAAATCCAGTAACTGTCCACGAATAGCGCAGCCCGTCAATAAGCAGCGAAATAATATCCTCCTGACTTTCGCCGGTAACAGCTTCTTTAAAAGCAAAGGCAGCCAAAAGATATCCCTGCCAGGCCGGATAGTCGGCCATATCATAGGAACTTAAATGCTTTTCATCAAAAATTTTCTCCCAGGGAAGATACGCTTTATAACAATGGACCCCGGCAGTATCTGTCATCTCAAGAGCGGATTCTTCCAGAATCTCGGCTTTTATTAACAGGTCTGTTTCTGTTTCAAACCAGGGGGTTCTTTCTGCGGTTTGCGGGATCTTTTCAGCGCAGGCGGTCATAAAAAGGAGAGAGATCGTAATACAAAAAAGAAGTTTGATGCGGATGTAATTAAAACATTTCAGCATACTAAAAGTATAGATAGTCTTGCTACCCGTGTCAAATTAAAATAGGGACAGGTCGTTTCCAGAGATAAAATAAAAAAATGGAAAAGAGGCCTAAAAGATAAAACATTAACTAATGAACCAAAACCTTGTTTTTTAACTGCACGATGCTTTCTGCCCTGTAAATTATTGGCATACCTTCAGTAATTATATTTCCAGTTCCGCTTTTTCCAGATCAAGGATTCGGTCCCTGATTCCGGCGGCCTTTTCAAATTCCAGGTTCTTTGCAGCAGCCAGCATCTCTTTTTTCAGTTTTTTGACCAGCTTGGGGATGTCTTTTCCAGCGATGTAAGCTTCTTTTTCATCTGCCGCAACAGGAATGGTCATATAGTCCTGTTCATACACGGACCCCATGATGTTGGTGATATCTTTTTTGATGGACTCCGGGGTAATATTGTTCTCTTTGTTATATCTTTTTTGTATTTTTCTTCGCCGGGTGGTTTCACGAATAGTGACTTCTATACTTCCGGTCATCACATCCGCATAAAGGATGGCGCGTCCGTCAACATTACGGGCGGTCCGTCCGCAGGTCTGGATCAGTGAGCGTTCAGAACGCAGGAAACCTTCTTTATCAGCATCAAGGATCGCAACCAGGGATACCTCGGGAAGATCAAGCCCCTCTCTTAAAAGATTTATCCCCACCAGCACGTCAAATTTTCCAAGCCTCAAGTTTCGGATGATCTCAATTCTTTCCAGCGTATCTATTTCAGAATGGAGATACTCCACTTTAACCCCCAGTTCCCGGTAATACTCTGTCAGGTCTTCCGCCATTCTTTTGGTGAGCGTGGTCACCAGAGTGCGGTCTCCTTTTTTAACCTGTTTTCTGATTTCATCAAGCAGATCATCTATCTGTCCTTTAACCGGCCGGACAATAATAACCGGGTCAATCAACCCGGTGGGACGGATAATCTGTTCTGCTATTTTATCGCCTGCTTTTTCCTTTTCGTAGTCAGCCGGAGTTGCAGAAACATAAATGGCCTGGTTTACAGTTTTTTCAAATTCTTCAAAACCCAGGGGGCGATTATCCAGCGCTGACGGAAGGCGAAAACCAAAATCAACAAGATTTTGTTTCCGGGCACGGTCCCCAAAAAACATTCCCCGGATCTGCGGAACGGAAATGTGTGATTCATCAAGAATAAAAAGATAGTCTTCCGGAAAGTAGTTTAACAGAACCGATGGCGGTTCTCCTTTTTTCCTGTTGTCAAGGTATCGTGAGTAGTTCTCGATTCCGCTGCAGTAACCGATGGTCTGCATCATCTCAAGATCATAATTGGTCTTTTCACGGATTCTCTGGGCTTCGATTAGTTTGTTTTGAGACTCGAACAGCTTTATCCGGTCTTCAAGTTCTTCCTTTATGTTTTCAACCGCTCTTTTTATGTTGTTTTTTGTGGTCACATAATGGCTGTTGGGATAGATGTGGATGTGCTTAAGCTGCCGGATAGGCTTTCCGGTTAAAGACTCCACCTCAGTGATCGAATCCACCGTATCGCCAAAAAATTCCACCCGGATGGCCTTTGTTTCTTCATAGGCCGGAAAGATCTCAACGATATCCCCCCGGACCCTGAAAGTGCCCCTATGAAAATCAATGTCATTTCGTTCATACTGTATTTCCACCAGCCATGACAGAAGATCATCTCTTGAAATATCTGTTCTGTCTTTTACCAGAACAAGCATTTCTTGATATGTCTTTGGAGAACCCAAACCGTAAATACAGGAGACACTGGCAACAACAATGACATCTTTTCTCTGGAGAAGGGATGATGTTGCCGCATGCCGCATCCGGTCTATCTCGTCATTGATGGAAGAATCTTTTTCAATGTATGTATCTGTTGTGGGAAGATAGGCTTCCGGCTGGTAATAGTCATAATAACTGACAAAATACTCGACTGCATTATTTGGGAAAAGTTCTTTGAACTCGCCGTAAAGTTGGGCCGCCAAAGTTTTGTTCGGGGCCAGGATGAGGGTGGGTTTCTGTACTTCCTGTATGACGTTTGCTACGGTAAAGGTCTTGCCTGAACCGGTCACGCCAAGAAGGACCTGATGTTTTTCTTTGTTTTTAACACCCTGTACCAGCTTTTTTATAGCGGCAGGCTGGTCACCCATGGGTGCGTAATCGGATTTGAGCTGAAAGTCCATTTTGACAGGTGAAAGGTGAGAAGTGAAGCGTGAAAGGGGAGACCCCTCACACTTTCCTTTTCACGGATTGTTAGTTATTCTTAAAACGCCACTCTGTTCCCTGGGGTGTATCTTTAAGGAGTATTTCTTTTTCAGTTAAAATACCCCGAATCTCGTCTGCCCGGGCAAAATTCTTTTCTTTCTTGGCTTCAGTTCTTTCAAGAATAAGTCTTTCAATTTCATCTTCGGAAATTTCGCTTGAAGCAAGCCCTTCTTTTTTCATGGCCGCAAAATATTTATCCGGTTCAGTCAGAAAAAGACCGAGGACAGCACCGACCTCATTAAAGGCCTCCTTTGTTTTATCCGCAATTAAATGAGATATTTTACCCTTGTTCTTTTTGGCAGCATTAATAATGGTGTTAAGAGACCGTGTCAGGGCATAAAGATGTCCGATGACAGCCGCAGTATTGAAATCATCGTTCATTGCCTCTTTAAATTTTTCGGGAAACGCGGCCAGTTCTTTTTTAATTTTTTCTTTATCAGCAGTATTTCCGTTTTCTGACAAAAGGTCAGCATTGTTCAGGTCTCTTAACACGGAATAAAATCGGTCAAGACCTGTCTTTGCCTCGATCAGGTTCTGGTGTGAAAAATCAACCGGGCTTCTGTAATGGTTGGAAAGCAGAAACAGCCGGATGACTTCTTTGTGATAATCTTTTAACACATCGCGAATGGTCAGAAAGTTTTTCAGTGATTTTGACATCTTCTCTTTATCAATATTAACAAAACCGTTGTGTATCCAGTATTTGGCAAACTCTTTTCCCGATGCACATTCTGCCTGGGCAATCTCATTTTCATGGTGAGGGAAAATAAGGTCCATGCCGCCGCCATGAATATCAAAGGTATCGCCCAGATACTTTTTACTCATGACAGAACACTCAATGTGCCAGCCCGGACGGCCTTTTCCCCAAGGGCAGTCCCAGGACGGTTCACCTTCTTTACTGTTTTTCCACAAAGCAAAGTCCACCGGGCTTTTTTTGCGTTCGTCAATATTTACACGTGCCCCGGATAAAAGACTGTCGGTATCTTTGCCGGAAAGTTTTCCGTATTCTTTGAAACTGCTCACATCAAAATAGACATCTCCGTCGACTACGTAAGCATGCCCTTTTTTAATTAGGGTCTCGATCATTTCTATCATTTCATTGATATGTTCTGTTGCCCTGGGGGTATGCTCCGGAACCTTTATTCCAAGGGCTTTCATATCAATATCAAATTCTTTTATGTACCGTTCGGAGATAACATTAAAGGGAACGGACTCTTCGTTTGCCCGGTTAATGATTTTGTCATCGATATCTGTATAGTTTCTAACAAAGGTCACATCGTAACCCGAGGCCCTTAAATATCGGTATATCACATCGAAGACAACCATGGCGCGTGCATGACCGATATGTGACAAATCATAAACAGTCACCCCGCAGGCATACATGGTAACCTCTTTCTCCTTTTGGGGAATAAAAGGTTCTTTTTTTCTTTTCATGGTATTGTAGATATTAATTGTCATAGTGCTGTTTCCCTGTTTTTTGATATCAAGACTTTTAGCTGTCGGTATTCAGTATCTTTTCGGTGATCGTTCTGGGAACTTTATCTCAAACAATCATTTTAATCTTTTTTTAACATTAAAACAACTGCCTGTGCTGAAATTCCTTCTCCCTTTCCCTCAAAGCCCATGCCTTCGGTTGTGGTTGCTTTTATGTTTATGTTTTTTTTGTCCGTTTTAAGACTGCGGGCAATGTTTGTTTCCATCTGTTCCATAAAACCGGAAAGTTTCGGTTCCTGCGCAACAATGACGGCATCGATATTTCCACAGAAAAAACTGTTTTTTTCTGCCATTTGCTGGATGGCCTCAAGGAGCTTAAGGCTGGAGATGTTTTTATATTTTTGATCGTTATCCGGAAAATGCCTGCCGATATCACCCAGGCCCATTGCACCCAGTACCGCATCACAAATGGCATGCACCAGTACGTCTGCATCCGAATGACCCAGCAGTCCTTTTGAATAGGGGATATTCACACCGCCTATGATCAGGGGCCTTTCCTCGACAAGCCTGTGAGCATCATATCCTGTGCCGATTTTCATCTTTTACCTTGTTTAAAGATTAAATTACTGCTGTTGTTTTTTAAGATCGCTTCTGCAAAAAGGAGATCGTCTCTGGTTGTTATTTTTATATTGGTATAAGAACCCGGTATAACCGTAACCGGCACCCCAAGTCTTTCAACAAGGGAGGCATCATCCGTTCCTTCAAACCCGTCATGATATGCCTTATTGTGGGCATCTATAATTATTTCACGGTCAAATGTCTGCGGGGTCTGGATCTGATACAGGTTCTTTCGCTCAAGTGTTTTAAGTATCCTGCTGTCATCTCCGGACACTACCGTGACGGTATCTTTTACCGGGACGCCCAGGGTGACCGCCAGTTTTTTCAAGGCTTCATTCAGGGAGTCTTCTATCATTGAAACAGAGATAAAGGGACGGACACCGTCATGCACCAGCACCAGCGTTGAACTCTCCGGTACAAATTCAAGGGCTTTTCTTACGGACTCCTGCCGGGTGGTCCCGCCGGCAATGATCCTGACTTCTTTATTTAATGAAAGTCCGCTTAACACCTCTTTTTCGCAGAAGCGTTCCTCTCCCGGACTTACCGGTACAATAATTTTCTCAATAGCGGGGATCCTGTTTAGGATTTTTAATGTATAAGAAAGAATGGGCCGCTCATTAAGGGTGAGATAGGGTTTCTTGACACGGGTCTGCATTCTTGTGCCGGTACCTGCTGACGGGATTACAGCTGTAGCTTTCATATTAATTCACTTACGGATAGATTTATCTGTTTTTTTAGTAAATCTATAACAGCCTGAATAAAAAAGGAAGGTTAATTTCTGTTGAGAAGATTCCGGGATCTAACGAAATCTTCTCAAAAATTAATTACCGATTGATAAAAGAAGGTTTAAGGCAGGAAACTTAAGCTTCAAAAATTTGTTCTATATGTTTTTCAATATGATCTTCAGATTTTTCCTGTGCAATCGAGAGTTCTTTTATCAGAAGATTCTTTGCAATGTCCATCATTCTTCTTTCACCAAACGAAAGCTCTTTACCAAGTTTTAAAAGAAAAAGATCTCTTAAGACAGTTGCAACTTCATAAACAGAACCGGTCTTTATCCGCTCCATATATTCGCGGTACCTTCGGTTCCAGGTCTGGGTATCTACTGATGTTTCCTTGGCTTTAAGGATTTTATAAACCTTTGCTACATCTTTACCCGGAATCACCTCGCGAAGACCCACCTGATTGGCATTATTCACCGGGATCATGATGGTCATGTCGTTTCCTAAAACCCGCATTACATAAAATTTGTGAAGTTTACCGGAAATCTCTTTTTTTTCAACACTCTCAATAATACCTACACCATGTGCAGGATAAACTGCCATTTGGCCTTTTTTAAACATCTCCCCTCCCTGCTGGTTTAACTGTTAATTGTCTAGAAGGAGTGCAGGATTACATTTCCCCGTCTGTTCTCCTGCATCGTAAAAATTCTTTTCCCACAAGCAGTCACTATATCAAATATCACAAAAAAACTCAATCTTTTTTAAATTAAGTATAAAAATTAACAAGCTGGGTTTCCTGTTTATTACCTCACTTAGATTGACTTTAATAATAAACTTCGATAAAATGGCTGAAATTAAAATAGCCGGGAAAGGTAAAAAACATGAAAGGTATTATTCTTGCTGGAGGTTCCGGGACAAGGCTCTATCCAATAACACGTACAGTAAGTAAGCAGCTTTTGCCGGTATATGATAAACCCCTGATATACTACCCTCTTTCAGCCTTAATGTTTGCCGGAATAACAGAGATCCTTATCATCTCCACTCCTGAAGATCTGCCTAAATTTAAAGAACTTTTTGACAGCGGATCACAACTGGGTCTTTCTTTTTCATATGTTGAACAGCCTAAACCCGAAGGTATTGCCCAGGCTTTTGTCCTGGGTAAAGAATTTATAGACAAAGACCCTGTCTGTCTGATTCTGGGAGATAATATTTTTTACGGGCACGGTTTTCCTGAATTGTTAAAAAAAGCAGCCGGGCTTAAAAGCGGCGGGCTCGTATTTGGCTATTCGGTAAGCGATCCTGAACGTTACGGGGTTGTCTCTTTTGATAAAAATGGAAAGGTCACAAAAATAGAAGAAAAGCCGAAAAACTCCAAATCAAAGTTTGCGGTTCCAGGGCTCTATTTCTATGATAATAAAGTCTCAGAAATTGCGGCAGAACTTGTTCCATCTGCCCGGGGAGAACTTGAGATAACAGACCTTAATCTTGAGTATCTTAAAAAAGGGGAGCTGAAAGTCGAGCTGATAGGCCGTGGAATATCATGGCTTGATACCGGAACTCATGAAGCCTTGCAGCAGGCAGCAAGTTTTGTTGAGACTATTGAAGCAAGGCAGGGCTTAAAAATATCATGCATAGAAGAGATTGCCTACAGAATGGGCTACATCAATAAAGATAAACTTAAAGAACTTGCAAATGAGATGTCAAACAGTTCTTATGGCTCTTATCTGCTTGAAATGATTAAAGAGGAAACGGAAAATAATGTCCATTAAAATCAGCAGAACTGAAATTCCGGAAGTACTTGTTGTTGAGCCTGAAGTTTTCAGAGACAACAGGGGTTTTTTTCTTGAGACCTTCCATTCAGAAAAATATGCTGAAAAAGGCATAAATAAAACTTTTGTTCAGGATAATCATTCCTGTTCATCAAAAGACATTTTAAGAGGACTTCACTATCAGCTTCGAACTCCCCAGGCAAAGCTTGTCTATGCTGCAACAGGTAAAATCTTTGACGTGGCAGCTGACATAAGAAAGGGTTCCCCGACTTTTGGAAAATGGGTAGGCGTTGTTCTTTCCGAGGGAAACAAGTTTCAGCTTTATATCCCGGAGGGCTTTGCCCATGGTTTTTGCGTGCTTTCGGAAACAGCAGATGTTATATATAAATGCACTTCGGTTTTTTCACCGGGAGATGACCGGGGGGTAAACTGGTCAGACAAAACGATAAACGTAAATTGGCCCGTTAAAGTTCCTTTGCTTTCTGATAAGGACAGAAATCTACCAAATTTAACCGACATACCTGAAAACGGCCTTCCCCAATATATCCCCGTCTAATCAATTGACCCGCAGATTATATTTATCATTATTGTATTAAATCCAATTTTGCAAACAGCCCCCATTTAATCGGAAAAGTTGACTTTTACGGCTTTATTCGGTAGACTATTAAATTTTATATAAAGGTAAAAAGCTTAAGAAGGCCAATAAAAAATATTTGGAGGAAAATTATGGAAAAACTGAAACCCGGCCCCATGGAAGGCGTCACAGTTCTTGATTTTACATGGGTACTGGCAGGACCCTTTGCAACTCGAACACTTGCAGACATGGGCGCCTACATTATTAAGGTAGAACGCTACAATGACGGTACCAACGAACGCCATCTTCCTCTTATCATGGAAACAAAAGAAGGCGTTAAGCAGAGTTCCTACAATATAAATTGTAACCGCGGTAAAAAAAGTATCTGTATTGATCTTAAAAATCCGGAAGGTAAAAAGTTGATCCATGAACTGATCAAAAAAAGTGATGTCCTGATCGAAAATTTTGCGCCGGGTGTTATGGATCGTCTGGAACTCGATTATGACACCGTCAAAAAGATTAATGAGAAGATCATTTACTGTTCCGTTTCCTGTTTTGGTCACTGGGGACCCTACAGTCACAAACCCGGTTATGATATGATCGCACAGGGCGCCAGCGGTTGGACTGACCAGAATGTAGAACCCCAGATTGCACCTGTTTCAATTGGCGACATGACCGCCTCTCTCCATGCGGCGGTAGCCATAAACGGCGCACTTTATTGTCGTGAAAAAACAGGGAAGGGCCAGAACATTGATATTTCAATGATGGACTGTCTTTTCAGTTTGCATGAAAACACCCTGCCCTGGTATCTGCTTTCAAGCGCTATGGGAAAACCGATTGATCCCCCCAAAATCGGCAGACTGCATCCGGGCTATGCGCCCTATGGAATTTATAAGGGTAAAAACGGCTATATCACCATTGCTTCTCTTACCCAGCCCCGATGGTTTGCCATTCTTAAGACAATGGGCAAGGACTATGAGTGGGTAGCTACTGACCCAAGAGCTGAATCCGTATCCACCCGCTGCACAGAAGAGAATGCGCCGTTTATACACAAACTTGTGGAAGAATGGGTCATGGCTCAGGATTCTGTTGAAGCAGCGGAAAAACTGCTTGAAGACAACGGCTGTCCGTGCCTGAGATGCCGCTCAATAAGAGAACTGGCTGATACTGACGAACAGGTCAAGGCCCGTGAGATGATGGTTGAAATAGATCAGCCTTATGTTGGCAAAATGAAGATGTATGGAAGTCCGCTTAAGATGTCAGAAACACCCTGCGGTCCCAGGGCTCATGGACCGCTTCTTGGAGAGCATACTGACGAGATCCTTAAAGATACGCTCGGATACAGCGAAGAGCAGATCAAGGGTCTTTATGAGAAAAATATTCTTCATGTAGAAGATGCCGCCAAAAGACTTAAAAAATAGTTCAAAAAAATACATTAAAAAGGGAAGCCGTTAAAAAGGCTTCCCTTTTTTTATACTCAAAATTTTTTAAAATTTCTTCCTTACCCAATCTTTTAGACTTTTTATTTTCTTAATGTTTAGGCTGTCTTTTATTCTTTTAGAAACCCGGATGGGGTTAAACGGCTTGTTGACGATAGTGTCCCGTTTGTTCTTTGAGATGTTTAAAAATGGTCGGTATCGTTAAAGTTTCTTTTACTTTTCTTTGCGATTGACACTAAAAATTCATTATTTTATACTCTGAGAAAGTCAGAAGACGGATAAACCGTCTTATATTTACTTCGATTTTTCAGACAGCTGACATTTATCAAGGTGTGTTCCAAATGAATAGCAAAATAGAAATTGAAGATTTTAAGGCTTTGAAAAAAAGGCTTTTTGCCGGATTTGCAGGAGTCGTTATCGTTCTTTTTATTGGAGGTGCCGGATACTATCTGCTCGGCCGGGGAGAGTGGTCTTTTTATGACTGCTTTTATATGACGGCAATTACGATAAGTACTGTTGGTTTTGGCGAAGTTATTGATATGTCAGGCGTGCCGGAAGCAAGACTTTTTACAGTAGTCCTTATTATTTTTGGAATGGGTATTATTGTCTATTTTGGATCTATGGTGGTCGCCATTTTTGTTGAAGGAGAGATAAAACATTTTTTCAGGAGAAACAAAATGATGAAGCAGATTGAAAAGCTTAAGGATCATATCATCATCTGCGGTGCAGGAGCGACCGGAAGATATATCATAAGAGAGCTGCTCGCGACAAAAACACCTTTTGTGGTGATTGATGAAAGCGAACATCATGTTCAACTGATAATGGATGAAGAGGAAAAAACTTTTCCATATGTTCTCGGAGATGCAGCGGAAGATCGCATTCTCAAGGAAGCTGGGATAGATCACGCAAAAGGTCTTATTGCCGCTCTTCCGGAAGATAAAGATAATCTGTTTGTGGTGGTTTCTGCAAGGCAGTTTAACTCAAAGATACGTATTATTTCACGGGGTATTGAACTTAGTATAACTGAAAAATTGAAGCGTGCCGGGGCGGATTCTGTTGTTTCCCCCAACTTTATCGGCGGTATGAGGATGGTATCAACCATGATTCGTCCGAATGTGGTTGAGTTTCTTGATCTGATGTTAAGAGAAAAGAGCAATAACATGAGAGTCGAGGAAGTCACTGTAAATGCCGATTCTCCGTGTAACGGCAAAACCATTGCTGAAGCAAAGGTGAGAAGTATTGCTGATGTTCTTATTCTTGCAGTAAGACACGGAGAAAACTATCGGCACAACCCTCCCCCTGAGTTTTTGCTTAAGGAGGGACAGACCCTTATTATCCTTGCTCCGGTAGAAGATGTTATAAAGTTAAGAAGCGCAATGAAATAGGTTTCGGGTCAGGAAGGAATTTCCGCTTTTTTTATGGCCTCTGATTTTATCCGGTCAAGAAGCTCGGAAAGCACAGGTTTTACATTTTCTCTTATATCTCCTGCAACAATTATAAAGAGAAGATCGTCCCCGGGTTTTAATCTGCCGGATTTTGCTTCTACAGCTATTTTGTATATTCCCGGTTTCTTTTCGAACTCTTGCCGGAGGGTTTCTGTTTTTTCATTGTCTGGAGACACGTCAACATATTCAACTGAGCTTCTGTCTTTGCGGGACCATCCGCGTACAATTCCGTTATGAATCAGGACCATTCCCACATTGTCTGCAAATCCCGGCTCTTTTTTCATTTTATCAATTGCTTTTGTAATATCCATTTTATATCCTTTCTGTTTCAAGAAAAATGTTAAAGAAGAATAGTACCTTAAAAAAAAAGGTGTGTAAAGTTATGGTATTTATCGAAGCTTACAGCTGCAATATTTTAGAACCTAAACTGAGCGATTGTCACCCAGCCAAAAAAAATGCCGGGGATTTTCCAAATAAGTTTCTAATGACCCCTGCGAAGCAACTCTCATAACAAAAATATTTAAATTTTTTATCCAGATTTCAATCTCAAGTGTTTAAGAATAAAAACTGCTCCAATTTTGAGCACACCTGT